>ENA-ORCR01000403-ORCR01000403.1-marine-metagenome-genome-assembly--contig:-NODE-403-length-26048-cov-3.466289_pt1 | contig 26048 bp, 26 predicted proteins | sample MGYA00237782_ERZ508514 | MGnify/ENA primary metagenome ERZ508514 (study PRJEB26185, sample SAMN06268960) | marine metagenome | isolation source: Eden Landing Ponds, San Francisco, CA, USA | place...
AGACGTACTGAGGAAGGCCCTGCGTGTAGATGAACAGGTAGTCGTGGATCCAGACGATCCGCTCGGGCCGAGCCACGTCGAGGAAGCCGAACGGAAAGTACAGTGTCGTCACGGCACTGGTCCGGATCAGCGACCACGGCAATATCCCCACCAGCACAACGAGCAGCAGTCGCTGGCGAGGTGAGGCCATCAGCGACTCACGACGATCCGCAGGACGTCTTCGTCTGCCAGTTCGTGGTCGCGCCCGACCTGCTGGTCGTCGTGTTTAGCACTCGGTCCCGAGACTCGCGCGAAGCGGAACCGTTCGTCGAAACTCCCGCCGAGTTTCTTGCAGGCGTCGCCGACGGTGTCGCCCTCGAACAGCATCAGCGGTTCCTCGTAGTCGACGCCGCGGCCGGGCTTGTCCATGTAGATCCGGATGAGCCCGAGCTCCTCCCAGATGGCCTCTTTGAGCGCGTCGAGCCCTTTCTCCTCTTCGGCGCTGATGAAGATCGTCTCGTCGGGGTCGATGTCGTACTCCCGCAACTGGTCGTGGACTGTCTCGAGGTAGTCGGGCTCGATGAGATCGGCCTTGTTGACGGAGACCAGCGAGGGAAGGTACTCGCGGTTGTCCAGCACGCCGTCGAGGAGACGGTCGATATCGACCTGCTCGCCGATGTTGACGTTGGCGTTGACGTACCCGCGTTCGCGCAGGACGCTCTTGATGGTCTGTTCGTCGAGATCCAGATCGACGCTGGCGGTGACGCTGATCCCGTCTTTGTGCTTTTTCCGGATGGAGACGTTGGGGGGCTCGGTGTCGAGTCGGACCTTGTTGTTGTACAGTTCGTCGTAGAGGCGCTGGTACTGGTCGATCTCGAACACCGAGAGGACGAACACGACCAGATCGGCGGTCCGGACGACCGAGAGGACCGCCTGCCCGCCGCCGCGGCCATCGGCAGCGCCCTCGATCAGTCCGGGCACGTCGAGGATCTGGATGTTCGCGCCGTTGTACTGGAGCATCCCGGGGTTGACGTCGAGCGTGGTGAACTCGTAGGACCCCACCTCGCTCTCGGCGTTGGTGAGGGCGTTCAGCAGCGTAGACTTGCCGACGCTGGGGAAGCCGACCAGCGCGACGGTCGCGTCGCCGGTCTTCTCGACTGCGTACCCGCCGCCGCCCCCGGCCGACGACTGGTTCTCCAGCTTCTCCTTTTTGTCCGCGAGTTTGGCCTTCAGCCGACCGATGTGCTCCTCGGTCGACTTGTTGTAGGGCGTCTCGGCGATCTCCTCTTCGATCTCGCGGATCTCCTCTTCGAGCCCCATCACCAGTGAGTCGGCAACCGGAACCGAAAAAGGTGTTCTTCCGCCGCGGTCGAGACAGGGTTCCGGGACCCCGGCGCTCACCGGCGGAAAATCCTGTTGGGTGAAAATGTCTTGGGTGTAGAATGAATCGTGTTTCGACACACTAATACCGCAAGCGCCGAAGGAACCGATCATGTCCGAACCGGCCCGACTCCGTGACAGTACGGAGATCCTCCTGCCAGCGGACGCCATCGAAGGCCTGCGCGGGGACCTCGAACGGCAGTTCACCCTCACCATTCGTCGGGAGGAGTGTCGGGTGCGGATCATCGGCAGCCCCGTCGAGATCAAAAGCGCCAGCGACTTTCTCGCGCGCAACGGGATCTCCGTCGCCTGACCGGGTCCGGCGAGCTACGTCGGGCTGTGGGCGGGCGAGCCCGACCGGATCGCCTCGGCGAGCAACGGTTGCATCACGCCGACGAGCGGCGCCCGCTCGTCGTCGGTCCAGACGGCGCTGTGACGGTCCACGCCCGGTAGATCCGTCTCCATGTCCGAGCTGACGATCAGCTCGCGACCGTCGGCCATGAGTATCGAACTGATCTCGCCCGAGCGGATGGGGTAGTCCTCCCACCAGGTCCAGGTCTCGACGACGGCGGCGTCGGGCACCGCGTCGCCGACGGCCTCGCGGACCGAGGGGCTTGGTGAGCCGACGGTGATCTCGACGCCGCGGTCGGCGGCGGCGGCCAGCGCGTCGCGGACATCCTCGGTGAGCAGGCTGTCGACGGCGACGACGACGAGCAGCTCCCCGGTGGCGTCGTCGGCGAGCGCGGCCAGCCGGTCGCTGACGGCGTCGTCGCCCTCGACGACCCAGACGCCGGCGCGCTCCTCCCGGGGTTCGGGCGACTGGAGCCGAGGGAGCAGCCCTTCGAGGCGGTCGAGCCGTTCGCCGTAGTCGCGGCGGATGGTCTCGACGGCGTCCCGAGGGTCAGGGGCCCGGAAGCGGCGGGGTTGGGCGTCCTGCACGTCGGCGAGGCCGCGTTCGGCGAGCGCTTCGACGCTGTCGTAGACGCGCGGGCGGGGCACGTCGGCGACCTCGGCGATCTCGCGGGCAGTGCCGTGGTCGATGCGAGTCAGCGCGACGAAGCACTTCGCCTCGTAACTCGTCAGTCCGAGCGTCTCCAGCAGTGACGTTGTCTCGGCGACCAGGTCGTCGCCGTCGGGTCCCACGGCGGACTCGTCGTTGGACATACGGGTTCTCTCAGAGGACATTGCGCAGTCGAGTGTATAACGATGGTCGTTCGCGACGCGCCGCCGCGGGGCTCCGGTGTCGAGACCGGCGGGCGCGACGGACAGCGTCGACCGGGGCGTCTGTCGGCACGCTCGTCACCTCAGGCGACCTGGTCGTCGGCGTCGAGCAGTTCCGTGTAGCGGTCCCGGATCGTCACCGCGGACACGTCGGCGGCGTCGGCGACCTCGTGCTGGGTCACGTCGACGTTGGTGAGCCGGCCGGCCGCGTAGATGGCCGCCGCGGCGAGGCCGACCGGGTTCTTCCCGGAGTGGACGGCCTCGCGCTTGCCCGCGTCGAGCAGTTCGATCGCCCGCTGTTTGGTCTCCTCGGGCAGGTCGAGATCCGAGACCAGCCGCGGGACGTACTGCTCGGGGTCGGTCGGCTCCATCGCGAGTTCGAGCTCGCGGGCGATGTACCGGTAGGCCCGGGCGAACTCCTTGCGGTCGACGCGGCTCACGGTTTCGAGTTCGTCGAGCGTGCGCGGGACGCCCGCCTGGCGGGCGCCCGCGTACAGCGACCCGGTCGCCATCGCCTCGATGGAGCGGCCGGGGATGAGCTCCTCGTCGAGCGCCCGGCGGTAGATGACGCTGGCGGTCTCGCGGGCGTCCTTGGGGATGCCCAGCGCGGAGGCCATGCGGTCGATCTCGCCGAGGGCCTGTTTCAGGTTGCGGTCCTGGGCGCTCTGGGAGCGGAAGCGTTCGTCCCAGGTGCGCAGCCGGGACATCTGCTCGCGCTTTTTCGCCGAGAGCGTCTGGCCGTTGGCGTCCTTGTTCTGCCAGTCGATGACCGACGACAGCCCCTTGTCGTGGAGCATCTCGGTCGTCGGCGACCCGACGCGACTCTTCTGGGCCTTGTCGCGGGCGTCGAACGACCGCCACTCGGGACCGCGGTCAACCACGTCTTCCTCCAGCACGACGCCACACTCCTGGCACACCGTCTCGCCCCGCTTCTCGTCGGTGACCCCTGCGGCACCGCACTCCGGACACTCGTCTCGCTCGCGCTCGGGCTCGGTCTCGGATTCGGACTGTTCGTCCGTGCGTTCGATGGGCTGGACGTGACGGCCCGTAACTCGCTGGTTCGTGCTTGTCATTGTGTGTACGGCCCGGCGGCGTGTCGCCGCCAGCCCGTTGTTCTGCAAATCGTACTTGGCGCTACTAACGTAAATAGTTACTGTACAGTTGTTACGGGAGTAGTTACAGCCCCGTCTCTCGTCGTCGTCGGTGGATCGGGGCTCGCAGAAAGCGGGGTCGGACCGGTGGACAGTCGAGTACAAGTTGCGAGGGGTCCCTCTTGGATATCATACCCAACATGTGTCCTTTTCCCACGGGTCGTCCGGGAAAAGCAATTCTTAAACCCGCCCCGCCGGTTTCCTCGTGTATGGCTGGAACTATCGAAGTGCTCGTCCCGGGCGGGCAGGCCAATCCGGGCCCGCCGCTGGGGCCGGAACTCGGTCCGACGCCCGTGGACGTGCAGGCAGTCGTCCAGGATATCAACGACCAGACCGAAGCCTTCGACGGCACCGAGGTCCCCGTCACCGTCGAGTACGACGACGACGGGAGCTTCGAGATCGAGGTCGGCGTCCCGCCGACGGCCGAACTCATCAAAGACGAGGCCGGCTTCGAGACGGGCAGCGGCGAACCCCAGGAGAACTTCGTCGCCGACCTCTCCGTCGAGCAGGTCACCCAGATCGCCGAGCAGAAACAGACGGACCTGCTCGCCTACGACACCAAAAACGCCGCCAAGGAAGTCGTCGGCACGTGTACCTCGCTGGGCGTCACCATCGAGGGCAACGACCCCCGCGAGTTCAAACAGCGCATCGACGACGGCGAGTACGACGACCACTTCGCCGACGAAGCGTCCGCGTAGGCGGCTCCGAGTCGCCGATCCGGACGCAGCGGATTTTCCGTCTCTCCTTCCGCGGAGCCGCGGTACCGCCCGCGGCGCTCCCCGGACCGACCGAACTGGGTGTCGACTCGCACGCTAGCGCGGACCACCGGTCGTCGCCAGCGGGTCCAGGACCCCTGTCGGCCGCGTCGTCCCCCACCCCAGTATCACACCTGATATTTGCCCTAACGAGTAAGGTACCACTGGCAATATCGCGCCGGAGAGACGTATCGTATCCCTCGGCGAGGGGAGTATACCAATGTCAGGAATGCGTATCCTCTGTGCGGACCCGGACGAGACGGCCGGGCCCGCCACAGCACTCGACGGAATCGGGATCCCGACGATCGAAAGCGAGACGATCGACGGGGCCAAGGCACAGTTAGACGAGACCGACGTGGACTGTCTGGTCACCGAGTACGAGTTCCCCGACGGGTCGGGGCTCGAACTGGTCGAACACGTCCGGGAGACCGCGCCGGACACCCCGTGTATCATCTTCACGGAGACCCCGCCGACGGACATCGACACGGCCGCCTTCGAAGGACTCATCGTGGAGTACATGCGCAAGGGGATGCCCGAGGCGGGCGACCGACTGGGCGCGACGGTCCAGGACCTTATCCAGTACAGCGGGCAGGTCGGCTACCTGCTCCCGGACAACGAACAGGAGCGCCTGGAAGCTCTGGACCGCTACGACCTGGACGCGATGGACGTGGGCGAGTGGGCCGACCGCATCTCGACGCTGGTCGCGAGCCACTTCGACGTGCCCGTCGCGTTCGTCGGGCTCGTCGAGGAGAACGAGGAGAACTTCCTCGGCTGTCACGGCGGTGACTTCGACGCGCTCGACCGCGAGGACACCATCTGTACGCACACCGTCCTCGAGGAGGAGACGATGGTCGTCGAGGACATCACCGAGGACCACCGCTTCCAGAACAACGACACCTTGCTCTCGCTGGGCATCCGCAGCTACGCGGGCGCGAACATGGTCGACTCGACCGGGCATACGCTCGGGTCGCTCTGTCTGATCGACTACGAACCCCGCGAGTACACCGACGAGCAGCTGGCGGACCTGCGGCGGTTCGCCGACGAGGCCGTCGAGCAGCTGGAACTGCGACGGGAGATACTTGCGGCGCGTGAGGAGAGCCAATGAGCCTCAGAGCCACACAGCAGTACGACTTCGGTGACGTACCGATCGACGCCGTCGACGGCGGCACGAGCATCCTCGTCTCCGGGCCGCGCGGCGACGGGCTGGAAGACCTCTTCCACAGCCTCGTCGCCGCGACCGACGACGAGGAAGGCGTGGTCGCCATTACCGCCGACGACGGGAACCGCTCGTTCGAGCGCGCCCACCGGAGCGCCGCCGGACTCGGCCGCGGGGCCGACATCGGCGTCGTCGACTGTTCGGGCGACTCGGGGATCGGGACCGGCGACGACGCGGCCGTGGCCGACCCGAACGACCTGACCGCCGTGAACATGCAGTTCTCCGCGCTGTGTGACGACCTGCGCTACGACGGCACCGAGCGCCTGCGGACGGGGCTGCTGTCGGTGTCGCCGCTGTGTGCGGCCTGCGACGATATGCGGGACGTGTACCGCTTCGTCCAGAACATCACCTCGCGAACGCGACGCAACGACGGGCTGTTCGTCTGCGCGATCGACCCCGAGGCCGAGACGGGACAGTTCGGCGACGGACGGAACATCACCGCGGGCCTGGAGAAGGCCTTCGCCGGCCACGTCCAACTGCGCCGCGAGGGGGCGTCGACGGAGCTCAAGGTCGACGGCCTCGACGGGAGCGACGACGAGTGGCAGCGCGTGACGCTGTAGTGCCGGTTCGACGGCTTTAAGTGTCGCATCGGCGTTCGCCCAGGTGAGACAGGCTTCGCCTGTTTCACTGACCCGTAGGAGCCGCTGGCGTACTACGGAGGTGAACAATGGCAGATCAGGAAATAGAGACCGCAGTAACTCGTGCACTCGAGGACGCCCCGCCCCGGAACTTCCGGGAGACGGTCGACCTCGCGATCAACTTGCGCGACATCGATCTAGACGATCCGTCGAACCGCGTCGACCAGGACGTGGTCCTCCCGTCCGGAACCGGACAGGAGACCCAGATCGTCGTGTTCGCGGAGGGCGAGACCGCCCTGCGCGCCGAGGACGTTGCAGAGGAAGTCCTCAGTAGCGACGATCTCGCCGACCTGGGAGACAACGACAACGAGGCCAAGGACCTGGCCGACGAGACCGACTTCTTCCTCGCAGAGGAGTCGCTCATGCAGGACATCGGTCGCTACCTGGGGACCGTGCTCGGTCCGCGGGGGAAGATGCCCGACCCCATCGCGCCGGACGACGACGTGGTGGAGATGGTCGAGCGACTGAAAAACTCCGTCACCATCCGGAGCGGCGACCGGCGCACCTTCCACACCCGCGTCGGTGCCGAGGACATGTCCGCCGAGGATATCGGCGACAACATCGACGTCATCCTCCGCCGCCTGCACGCAGACCTCGAGAAGGGTCCGCTCAACATCGACACCATCTACGTGAAGACGACGATGGGTCCGGCAGTGGAGGTCGCCTGATATGAGCGCAGAACGCAAGACCGAGACCATCCCGCAGTGGAAGCAGGAGGAGGTCGCCGACGTCGTCGAGATGATCGAATCCTACGACAGCGTCGGTATCGTCGACATCACCGGCATCCCCTCCCGACAGCTCCAGGACATGCGCCGGGACCTGTACGGGACGGCCGAACTCCGCGTCTCGCGCAACACGCTCATGGAGCGCGCGCTGGCGGAGGTCGACGCCGGCCTCGAAGACCTGACCGACTACGTGTCGGGCCAGGTCGGCCTCATCGGGACCAACGACAACCCCTTCGGGCTCTACCAGCAGCTGGAGGCCTCGAAGACGCCGGCGCCGATCAACGCCGGCGAGGTCGCCCCCAACGACATCGTCATCCCCGAGGGTGACACGGGCATCGACCCCGGACCGTTCGTCGGCGACCTCCAGCAGGTCGGCGCGGACGCCCGCATCCAGGAAGGGTCGATCCAGGTGCTCTCGGACTCGACGGTCCTCGAGACGGGCGAAGAGGTCTCGAACGACCTCGCCAACGTCCTGAACGAACTCGGCATCGAGCCCAAGGAAGTCGGGCTAGACCTGCGCGCCGTCTACGCCGACGGTGTGCTGTTCGAGCCCGCGGAGCTCGAACTCGACGTCGAGGAGTACCGCGCCGACATCGAGGCGGCGGCCGCACGGGGTCGCAACCTCTCTGTCAACGCGGTGTTCCCGACCGACCGCACCGCCGCGACGCTGCTGCAGAAGGCCCGCGGCGACGCCAAGAGCCTCGCCCTGCAGGGCGCCATCGAGAGTCCCGGGGTCATGGACGACCTCGTCTCGAAGGCCGACGGACAGGTGCGAGCGCTGGCGGCGCAGGTCGACGACCCCGAAGCCCTGCCGGAGGAGCTTCAGGACGTCGACGAGCCCGCCGCAGCTGAATCGGCCGACGACCAGACCGACGATGGCGCCGACGAGTCCGACGACGACGAAGCCGAGGCCGAGGCCGAGGAGGCCGCGGACGAGGACGACGACGATGACGAGGACGTCGGCGACGCCATGGGAGCCATGTTCTAACAACAATGGAATACGTTTACGCAGCACTCATCCTGAACGAGACGGACGCAGAGATCAACGAAGCAAACCTGACCGACGTGCTCGAGGCCGCGGGCGTCGACGTGGAGGAGTCCCGCGTCAAAGCGCTCGTCGCGGCACTCGAAGACGTCGACATCGACGAGGCAGTCGAGCAGGCCGCAGCAGTCCCGGCAGCGACCGGCGGTGCAGCCGGCGGCGCTGGCGGCGCGGACGAGTCCGCCGACGACGGCGGCGACGACGACGAGGCCGAGGAAGCCGACGCCGACGAGGGCGACGACGACGACGACGAAGACGACGAGGCCAGCGGCGAAGGTCTCGGCGAACTGTTCGGCTAATCGCGGACACACCTTCTCCGATTTATCGCAGTTGGCAGCGGCGGCTCACGCTCGAGACGTCGTGGCCTGCGGTGGCCCTCCCGGCGAAGCGTATTATCAGTCCTGAGTTGCAGGAGCGACAATTTTTATGTAGTTTCGTCGAAGTCAGTCGAGAGACAGCCGCACCGATGGATTGGCAGTTCACGCCGTTCACGATTCCGCTCGTTCTCGCGGCCCTCGTCGGAGTATCGGCTACGTACGCCGTCGGCCGCGACCGCGATAGCCCGGCGGAGACGTGGGCCACTGCGGTTCAGGCGTCGATCTTCGTCTGGATCTCGTTGCATCTCCTGATCGTTTCGACCGCGACGTACAGCGTCAAGGTCGCGGCACTGTCCCTGATCGTTCCGACGACCATGACACTCGTCGTCGCGATGTTCGGCTTCACGCTGTATTACACCGGCCGAAGGGAGTTGCTCACCGACCGAACGCGGGTAGCCCTGCTAGCGCTCCCGTTCGCGGCGACAGGGCTCAGCCTGACAAATCGGTATCACCGACAGGTGTTCGTCGACCCACGGCTCGATACGAGTGGGGCATTCGTCCAGTTGACCTACGAGTGGGGGCCCGGGTTCGTGGCCATCGCGGCGGTCAACTACCTGCTCATCGGCGCCTTCTGCGTCCTGCTCTACCGCAAGGTTCGCCACTCCCGAAACGTCTACCGGACGAAGAGCGCACTCGTCTTCGGCTCGATGGTGATTCTCGCGAGCGCGACGGTCGCGTCGACGCTCGACGTTAGTCCGTTTCCCCATTACATGCTGATGCCGCTGTTGTATCTTTTCGTGGGCGTCGTACTCGTGCTCGCGACCGTCAGTATGCGGTTCGTGCACGGCGTCCCGACCGAGAAAGTGACAGCGTTCCTCCAGGGAGGAGCGGGCGGCATCGTCCCACACGCTCGCGACGTCGTGACCGAGGAGCTAGACGGCGGGATCGTCGTCCTCGACGACGCGGGACACGTCGTCGACGCGAACTCCGCGGGGAAAGCGATCCTCGACGTAGATCGGGCAGTCGGGCGTCGGGTCTCAGACATCGTGGACCCCGAGATTATCGACGAAAGGAGTGAACTACACAAGATAGTCAGCGGGGAGGGGGACTTCCGAGAACTCCGCGAAGAGGTATGGGTCTCGACCCCGTCCGGAGACCGGTGTTACGACACCACGATCAGTCCGCTCGGCGATACCGAGGGTACCGTCGTCGGATACGTCGTGCTTGTCTACGACATCACGAGACAGAAGCGACGCGAACGGCGGTTGCGCGAACGCGAAGAACAACTCGAACGGCGAACTGCCGAACTCCAGCGCGAGACGGCGAAACTCACCCACCAGAACGAACGCCTCGACGAGTTCGCCAGCATCATCTCTCACGACCTCCGGAATCCGCTGAACGTCGCGAACGGTCGCCTCGAACACGCCACTGCGGACCTGGACGGCCCCGAGGACACCACCGAAATCGACGGGGAAACCGTCGACGCGATCAAGCGCTCTCACCGACGGATCGAACGGATCATCGAGGACACGCTCACACTCGCCCGCGAAGGGCAGGTGATCACGGAGACCGAACCCGTCTCACTCGAAGCGATCGCGAGCGATGCGTGGAACAACGTCGAAACACCGGACGCAACCCTCGGCGTGGCCGCTGACGCGACTATCGACGGCGACCGTGGTCGGCTCCTGACCCTCTTCGAGAACCTCTTCCGGAACGCGATCGAACACAGCGAGGACGGCGTCACCGTCCGCGTCGAACCACTGTCCGACAGGTCGGGCTTCGCCGTCGAGGACGACGGCCCGGGCATCCCCGAAGACCGCAGGGAAGACGTACTCGCTTACGGCTATTCCACCAACGACGAGGGCACGGGCCTCGGACTGTCGATCGTGAGCGACATCGTCGCAGCCCACGGGTGGACAATCGAGGTCACCGACGCGCGATTCCCCGCGGCACAGGCCGACGGCGACGAGACCGGCGGCGGACCCAGCGGGACGAGGTTCGAAATCGGCGGGTTCGAATCCGCCGACGATGCCGAGTAGTCGTCTGATTCCGGCGTTTCGGGGAGCGGTACCGAGACGACTGAACCCAACGACGGCGAAGAGGGAGCCACCGACGCGGAGACGGGCGCCACCGACGCCAGGAGCACTCTCTCAGAGTGACCAGAACTCCGCGAGCGCGCCCCCGGATCCCACAGAAACTTCATTAAAATACGATATGAATATAGGCAGTGGAGGATCTACTGCAATGAACGTCCCACTGCGAACGACGGACTTCCTCGACAGGGGTGTCGACCTGTACGACGACGTACCAGCGGTCGTCTCCGACGATGGCGAGGAGTATACGTACAGCGAATTCGCCGACCGGGTGAACCAGGTGTCGAACGCGCTCCTCGACGCCGGACTCGAACAGGGTGACAGGGTCGCGCTCGTGGCCGGCAACACCCACTACTTCCTGGAGACGGAGTTTGCCACCCAACAACTGGGGATGGTGTTCGTCCCGATCAACTACCGGTTGACCCCCTCGGACTACGAGTACATCCTCACCGACTGCGACGCGGCACTCGTCGTCGCCGACTACGAGTACGCCGACAAGATCGAATCTGTCCGCGACGAGGTGCCAGCGCGTCGGTTCGTCGGCTACGAGGCGGGCCGAATCGATGGCAACTGGGACGACTACAGCGAGTGGGTCAGCGGGTATCCGACGGACCAACCGGACCGACCCGCAATCGACGAGGACGACGACGCGACGATCAACTACACCTCGGGGACGACCGGCGACCCGAAAGGCGTCGTTCGCACCCACCGAACCGAGCACTACCACGCGCTCTTGCTGACCCATCACATGGAACTGTCGGACGACGACACTTACCTGTGGACGCTGCCGATGTTCCACTGCAACGGCTGGGGCTACACCTACGCCCTCACCGGCGTCGGTGCCACACACGTCTGTCAGCGAGGGTTCGAACCCGGCCGAACCTTCGAACGGGTGGTCGACCACGACGTCTCGCACCTCTGTGGCGCACCGACAGTCCTGAACCGCCTCATCGAGTACTACGACGATCACGAACCGGAGACGACAGGTGAGAACGACGTGCGCCTGACCACCGCCGGGAGCGCGCCACCCAAGGCGACCCTTCAGACGGTCGAGGAGGAGTTCGGCTGGCAGATGATGCAACTCTACGGCCTCACCGAGACGGCACCGCTGATCACGACCAGTAACTCGCCGCGGCGTCTCGCCGAGACGGACGACCGCTTCGGTCTCAAACAGAAACAGGGGTTCCAGGTGCTCTCGACACGAGTCCGCGTCGTCGACGATGACGGCGAGGACGTCCCCGCCGACGGGCGGACCAAAGGCGAGGTCATCGTCAAGGGCAACCAGGTGATGGACCGGTATCTCAACAAGCCGGAACAGACCGAGGAAGCGTTCAACGACCGGGTCGAGGGGTGGTTCCATACGGGCGACATCGGAACGGTCGACGAGAACGGGATGATACAGATCCAGGACCGCAAGAAAGACATCATCATCACCGGCGGCGAGAACGTCTCCTCCATCGAGGTCGAAGACGTCCTCTTCGACCACCCCGACATCCTGAAAGCCGCCGTCGTCGCGGTCCCTGACGACGAGTGGGGCGAGCGCGTCCACGGCGTCGTGGTGGAACAGGACGACGCGGACCTCACCGAACAGGGAGTCATCGACTTCGCGGCGGAACGGCTGGCGAGCTACAAGAAACCGAGAAGTATCGACTTCGTCGAGGACCTGCCCGAGACTGCCACCGGCAAAGTCCAGAAGTACGAACTCCGCGAACAGTACTGGGAAGGCGAGGAGACCCGGGTCGGGCAGGGGTAGTCGGCTGAACCAGCGGACGAATACGGCGACCAGTGGGTCGTTCGAGACGGTGACGGTCGCCGTCCGATCGGGGCCCTCGTCGGCTCACAATCCCACTCGACTCGCGGTCGCACTCGGCTCACAATCCCACTCGACTCACGGTCGCACTCGGCTCACGGCCGCCGTCGTCCAACCTGGGCCGCGCCGAGACAGGCGACGGCGAGCACCCCGTAGGCGACGGTCCGAACGCCCAGCACGGAGTGAGCCCCGACGAAATCGAGCGGTGGGACCGCCTGGAGCGGGCCCAGATACCAGGCGATCAGGTAGGTGGTGTCGAACGCGCGAGCGCTCCCGATCCAGGCGCCAGCGGCGAGCGCAAGCGCGGGCATCGCGGCGACGCCAACCAGCAGTGCGGCCAGCGCGTTCGCCTGGCCGGCGAGTCCAAGTCGAACGCCAGCGCCAGCCACGGAGAGGAAACCGACCGCGACGCCCCCGAGCCAGACGGCCAGGGTCTGCCCACCTGGCCGTGGCGCCGTGAACACGAGTGCCTCAGTTCCGTGTCGGCGCTCCCGGACGCCGAGCCCCGACCAGACCGCCAGCGGGAGCAATAGAGACACCGGGACGAGGAGTTCGCGGACGGTGTGCAGCGAAGCGACCGCCTGCGCGATGAGCAGGCCGGCCAGTGCCACGTACCACAGCAATCGGTGTCCACGCAGGGCCAGCCGTCCCTCGGCGAACAGCACGCGTGGGTCGAGAACCCGCGGCGTCGTCGAGCCGACGCGGCCGAGGCGTTCGAGCGCCGCCGCAAACGCGTCGGATGGTCCGGACTCGAAAGCGGTCGCTCCGGTCACAGCTCCGCCGCGCTCAATTCCAGCGGTTACAGTTCCGTCGTGCCCACTTCCAACGATGGCGGTGGCCTGATGCTCGGTCGACTCACCGGGCTGGGTCTCGGACTCGGCGCCGCCGCGAATGCGAGCGAGCAGGCCGGAGCCGTGGCGGAACAGGCCTGCGAGCCCGGCGTCCGTGCGGAATCGGTCGAATACGAGCGTCGCGACGCCGAGAATAGCCGCGGCCCCGGCGAGGATCGGTACTCGAGTGGCGAGTTCGACCACGCCCCAATCCATCCCGTGCCAGGTGAACGTCGTCGCCTGTTCCGGCGGGGCGATCCGGAACGAGAGGCGCTTGAGGCCAGTGACCGTCTCCGGTACGTCCCCGAGCATGCTCTCCCGAACGAGTCTGACGCCCAGAAAGTCGGTGCCTGGAACTGGCGAGACAGCAGCGACTGAGATGGCAAACAGTGCCCCGAAGACGTAGATGGCGGCACCGAGCGTTCTTCCGAGCGGTGCGATGGCTTCGAAGCAGACGGCGACGGCGGCCACGAGGGCCATCGTCGGGAGCGAGATGACGAGGAACGGAGTGAAGAGCGCGACGGGGTCGAACGGACCGGTCCCGTGGAGGAAGAATCCGACGGTGGTCGCCACCGCGAGTGCGGTGACGACGGCCACCAGCACCAGGAAGTAGCCGAGCCATCGGCCGACGAGATAGGTCGCGTTGCTTACCGGCGATGTGGCGAGAAGCGGCGAAAGGGAGTGCTTGCGGTCACGGGTGATCGGGCCGCGGACGAGCGAGAACCCGGCGAGGACCAGCAACGTCGTCCCAGCAACGGCAGTAAAGCCACCGAACCACGCAGCGTTTGGGACGCCCGTGTACTCGCCACCGACGAACAGTTGGGCGTCACCGGCGGTGAGCGACTGCGCGACGTAAGCGACCAGCAGCGCCACGGCGAGGTACTTCGGCGAGCGCGAGCGCTGGCGCAGGTCCGACAGCGCGATGGCGAGCACTGTCGAGAGGGCCGAGGCGTCGGTGGTGACCGGTCCGTCGGCGACTGTCCCGGAACTGCTCGTTGGGCCGCTCTCGGACGTGACAGTTCGCTCACTCACGCCCGATCACCGTCGAGAAGCGCGAGGTATGCGTCTTCCAGCGTGGGGTCGACTGGACTCGCGTCCGTCACCGGAGGGTCGTCGGCGACCACGCGGACGTGCCGGCCGTCACCCCGACGGGTCGTGCTGGTGACGAGGTGTTTGCGTTGGAGGCTCCGCCCGTCGTCGACGACGCATTCCCAGACCTGTCCCTCGACCGTCTCGATCAGCTTCTCGGGCGTAGCGTACGCGCGCAGACGGCCGTCATCGAGAACCGCCACCTCGCTCGCGGTGGCCTCGACGTCGGAGACGATGTGCGTCGAGAGCACGACCACGCGGTCACTCGCGAGTTCTGCGAGCACGTTCCGACAGCGGGCGCGCTCGGTCGGGTCGAGTCCGACCGTCGGTTCGTCGACGACGAGGAGGTCGGGGTCAGAGAGCAGCGCCTGGGCGATACCGACCCGTTGGCGCATGCCGCCCGAATAGGTGCCGAGTTTCCTGTCAGCGTCGTCACCGAGGTTCACGACCGCGAGCAAATCGGCGACTCGGTCGCGCGCCGTCGAGCGGTCGAGTCCCCGCAGTGCGGCGAGATACTGGAGAAACTCCCGGGCGGTCAGGTCGGGATAGACGCCGAATTCCTGGGGGAGATATCCCAGTCGTTCGCGAACGGCGGTCGGGTCCTCGGTCACGTCGACGCCGTCGACGGTCACAGTGCCGGCCGTGGGTGCGGTGTACGTCGTCAGTATCTGCATGAGCGTCGACTTTCCAGCCCCGTTTGGGCCGAGCAACCCCACCACCCCCGCGTCGAGGTCGAGCGAGACGTCCCTGAGCGCCCAGTGGTCCCCGTAGCGCTTGCCGACCCCGTCGAGACTGACGTGCGGACCGCCGTCTGACCGACTACTGGATTGGGCATCGCCGCCGTCAGTCGAACCGGCACGGCCCAGGTCTGCTCGAAAGAGCGAATCTCCGATTCCTCTCGAATCCTTCGAGACGGGTTCATCTGTCTCTGTCTCCGAAGCGTTGGGGTCAGTCGTAGCTGTGTCCTCCAGCGTCGAGTGCTCTCCAGTAGCGTCAGTCATTTCTCACCCGGACGGACGACCCCCTCTCAAAAAGCACCGGATGCAGGGGTTACCACCCGGAAGCTCGACGCAAAGTATAAATACACGTTCACGAGTGGACGGTCACGACCCGGCCACCCTCGCGCAGTCGCGGCGAGCGTTTATTACCGATCCCGGGACCACTCCGTCGCGATGGACCCCCTCGGTGTTCGAATCCTCGTCGACCCCGGCGAGACGCTCCTGTTCTGTGCGTTTCTCGCGGGTGGGATCGCGCTGGGGACCGTCAGCGGACTCACACCGGGCATCCACGCCAACACGTTCGCGCTCTTGCTCGCTGGGGTCGCGCCGTCGATTCCTGGCCCCTTGCGGTTCGTCGGCGCGGCGATGCTCGCCGCAGGAACCGTCCACACCTTCCTCGACGTCGTGCCTGCGCTCGCGCTCGGCGTTCCAGACCCGGCGATGGCGAGTTCCGCCCTGCCCGGCCATCGACTGGTGTTGGCCGGCCGGGGTCGCGAGGCGTTACGGCTCTCAGCCCTCGGCAGTGCAGGTGCCGTGGTGGTCGCCGCGCCGCTCGCGATCCCGATGACTCGCGCGATGACGGCCGTCTATCCGACGCTTCGCGCGCACCTCTCGCTCGTGCTCGGGGCAGTGGTCGTCGCGCTCGTCCTGACGGAGACGACGACCCGGGGCCGAATCGGTGCCGCACTGGCCGTGGCCGCCAGCGGTGGCCTGGGTGCCGTCGCGCTCGACCTCCCGGCGGGCGGACTGGTCGGTTCCAGCGGGATGCTCGCTCCGCTGTTTACCGGGTTGTTCGGTGCGCCCGTCCTGCTCGACGCACTGACCGGCGAGGGTGTCCCAGAACAGGGTGACACGCGAGTCGCTGTCTCGCGGCGTGCCGTTGCCGGGTTCACGCTCGTCGGCACGCTCGCTGGAGCGGTCGTCGGCTACGTCCCAGGCGTGTCCAGTGCGATAGCGGCGACTGCCGCGCTCCTCGCGGTCTCCGGCGACGGTCCCAGGGCCTTCCTGGTGACCACGAGCGGCGTGAACACGGCGAACTCGATTTTTGCCTTGCTCGCGCTCGTCGCACTCGGAACCCCTCGGACAGGAGTGATGGTCGCCGTCGATGATGCCGGTGTTCCGCTCGACCTCCCCATCATGCTCGGGAGCGTGCTCGCCGCTGCGGCCGCCGGATTCGTCCTCGTCGTGACTGTCGGCGATGGCTATCTGACGTGGGTCGGCGGGGCCGACTACACCAACCTCTCCGTGAGCGTCCTGGCGCTGATCGTGATCGTCGTCGGCGTCCTGACCGGACCGCTCGGCATCGGTGTGTTCGGCGTGTCGACTGCTGTGGGATTGGTGCCGGTGAAATTCGGTGCGCGCCGGGCGTCGTTGATGGGCGTCTTGCTGATTCCGCTGATTCTCGGCGTCTGAGTCCGAATGGGTAGTCCCGACCCACAGGGGTAAATCGAATCAGTGGCCGCCCGCACCCGGCGGGTTCCGTCGTCTACCGCCCCGGGAATGCGCGGACACAGCCAACGTGGGCCGGTCAGATGTAGCCCTCGCGGCGGAAGTATCCGAGCATGATCAGGGCGACGACGAGCATCCCGATCATGACTGCGGGATAGCCGTAGGTCCACCCGAGTTCGGGCATGTTGTATGGACTGCCGGCGAAGTTCATGCCGTAAACCCCGACGACGAAGGTGAGCGGGATGAAGATGGTCGCGACCACCGTGAGGACCTTCATCACTTCGTTGGTCGATTGTGCGAGGGTGTTGAGGTAGATGTCCCGCGCACCGGAGGCGAGGTCGCGGTAGGTCTCGGCCAGGTCGACGAGCTGGACCAGGTGGTCGTAGACGTCCCGGTAGTACTTCTCGGTCTCCTGCTGGACCTGTTTGGGGTCGCCGCGGGCGAGGACCCCGATTGCTTCCCGCGTCGGCCAGGCGAGTTTTCGGAAGGAGAGGAGTTCCCGGCGCACGCTGTTGATGGATTCGAGCGTGTCGATGTCCGTCGACGAGGTCACCTGGTCTTCCACCCGCTCGATGTCGTCTTCGATGTCGTCGAGCAGTCCGAAGTATCCGGCAACGACGGTGTCGATGATTCGATAGGCGGTGAAGTCGGGGCCGCGGTGGAGGAACCGTTCGTCACCGGCGGTAACCGCGTCTCTGACGCGCTCGATGGGTTCGGCGGCAGCCGGCGTCATCGAGACCACCCAGTCGGACCCGATGAACACGCCGATTGGATCGGTGCCGATCTCCTCGTCGAAGGTCGTCTCGCCGCGCCTGAGCGTCGCGAATTTGACGACCACGAACGTGTAGGTCTCGAACTCCTCGGTCTTCGGGCGGACGTTGTTCCACACGTCTTCGATAGTGAGGGGGTGGAGGTCGAATCTATCTGCGAGGTTGTCCATCTCCGCGCGGTCGGCGCTGGCGGCGTGGACCCAGGTCGTCCCGTCTGCGGCCTTCGCCGCGTCGAGGTCGTCGTACTCGGTCACCTCCTCCGCACGGTAGACCAGTGCGCTCGTCACCGGGACCCCTCCGGTGGCGTCGTCCGACCGATAATCGCGAGCGTGATACCGACCATCACTGCTGTGACGGTGAATCCCCGGCCCGGATACGTCGTCTCGATGCCGACGAGGTAGCCCACCACCCCGAGGACCGTCAGGCCCATACCGAGCCCGAGGAGTCGGTTCATGCCACCTTCGAGAACCCGGACCGGCAAAAACGTACGCGACCGACCGGCGCTCGTTCCGTTCGTCCCAGCGTCCCGGGAGAAAGCATTTATCGAGTCCGGCGGTTCCCCCGATATGGTCCACTGCCCTGAATGTGACGGTGAAATCGCCGACCAGGACGACGTGGAATTCGTCGATATGGAGGCGAAGATGGCCGGCCTGTTCCGCTCCTCCAAGCGATTCTACGTCGTCGCGTGCAACGACTGCGGGGCCGCTATCGGGAGTGGCGTCGCCGGAGGCGGTGGGTGAGTGCCGACTCTCACCTGCTGATTCAGGCCGGCGGGTGACGCAGTCCTTCCAGCAGCGCGTCGACGCGGGAGCGCTCGTCGATACGTTCGGGATGAACCGCGACCGCGATGACGTAATCGCCCTCGTGCTCAACGGTTGCGAGGTGGATTGTGACGTTCGTCGCCACTCCGCCCATCCGCTGGCGAGCACTGTACGTCGAGACAGTCCGATCACCGTCTAAGAATCGAACGGACCGATTTGACTCGAACTGGACATCCGAGAGGCCACCGGTCGAGCCGACCAGCCGTCGAACGACTCGCTCTGCGGACCAGTCCGTCGCTGGATTGACCGACCGGCCTGCCACTGTCGCGGCTGGCGTCGTGTAGAGTGAGGCGCGGGCGAAGTCTCCCTCAACCTGTGGACCGAGCGTGACCGTGCGGTTGTACCGGCGCACCTCGCTGGAGATGGTGACTTCGCGGGTCTGATCCCCGATGCTGACGTTCAGCGTCTGATTCGGCGACTCGCTCGCTGCAAGTCGATACCCGGTCTCCTCGAGCGTCGACTGGTCGACTTCTGTCGCGTTGGCTGCGAATTCCAGCGGCCCGCTCCCGGTGAGAAAACCCAGACATCCCGCGCTGGCCAGCACTGAAACGAGGACGAGCGAGAGTGCGAGACGACGGATTCGTGTCATACCTCCGAGATCGCCGGGAGGAGCAATAAAGTCGGTGACCTGACTGTTCGCTTCGAACAGCAGATCGGGTCACGGGTGGAATACCCGGGGACGGAACTACTCGAACCGGTAGGTCGGGCCGTCGTCGCCGTCTTCGACCGCGACGCCGATCTCGTCCAGGCTGTCGCGTAGTTCGTCCGCGCGCTCGTAGTTGCCCGCCTCCCGTTCCTGCTCGCGGAGGTCGAGGACGAGTTCCGCCAGGTCCTCTGCGATCCGTATCTCGCCGCCCTCCGGAGCCCCGAAAGAGAGACCCAGGACGTCGCCACCGAGGGCCTCGAACGCGTCGATCGCACGTTTGAGTCCCGGGAAATCGTACCGGTCGTGTTCGTCCACGTGCGCGTTGACCGCCGAGGCCAACTCGAGCAGCGCCGCCATCGCCTCGCGCGTGTTGAAGTCGTCGTTCATCGCGGCCTCGAAGTCCGCCCGGATAGCGTCCACTGACGCCCGGAGGGCCTCGTCGGCGTCGTCGCTCGTGGAGTAGGCGTCCACGCCGTCGGCGGCCTCGACCGCACGCTCGTACCCCCGTTCGAGTCGCTCCCAGCGTTCTTCGGCCTCCGCGAGGGTCTCCTCGGAGAAGGTGGGATCCGCCGAGTACACAGTAGAAACGAAGAAGGTCCGCAGGGTGTCGACCCCGAACTCCTCCATCGCCCCGCGGGCGGTCGTGAAGTTCTGGAGGCTCGAACTCATCTTCTCGTCGGCGACCTGGACCATCCCCGTGTGGAGCCAGTACTTCGAGAACTCCTGGCCGGTCGCACATTCGCTCTGGGCGATCTCATTTTCGTTGTGCGGGAAGACGAGGTCCGAGCCCGCGACGTGGATGTCGAAGGTGTCGCCGAGGTGGGTCGTCGACATCGCAGAGCACTCGATGTGCCAGCCTGGACGGCCCTCGCCCCATGGCGAGTCCCACGTCTGGGCGTGCTTGGCGGCCTCCTCAGCGGGGGCGGCCCCGTCGTGGCGATGCTCGGCGATGTCCTCCGGTTCGACACCGCCAGCTTTCCAGAGCGCGAAGTCTGCGGGATTACGCTTCTCGGAGCGTTCGCCCTCGTCTCCCTGTGCTCGTGAGTCGTCGACGTCCTGATTCGACAGTTTGCCGTAGTCGTCGTCGGCGGTCACGTCGAAGTACACCGACCCGTTCGACTCGTAGGCGTAGCCCTGCTCGACCAGCGTCTCGACCATCGCGACGATCTCGTCGACGTGTTCGGAGACGCGGGGGTACACGTCGGCCCGTTTGAGATTGAGGTCGCGCATGACTTCGAGGAACGACTCGGTGTAGTGGCGGGCGACGGCTTCCTCGTCGTCACCGACCTCGCCGACGCGGGCGACGATCTTCTCGTTCACGTCGGTGAAGTTCTCGACGTGGCGCACGTCGTAGCCGAGGTACTCGAGCCATCGGTGGACCACATCGGTGTGGGTCCACGTGCGAGCGTGGCCGACGTGGGCCGGGTCCGAGGTCGTCAGGCCGCAGAGATAGAGGGTGACCTGCTCGTCGTCGACCGGATCGAACGCCTCGCGCTCGCCCGTGAGCGTGTTCGTCAGCTGAAGCGTCATTACCGGAATCTACGCGGCCCGGCGTTTCAACTTGGCGGATGGGCGGCGAGCGGTGCCGTAGGTCTACGCCGCGAGGGCGTCGTGGGCGGTTCAGAGCCAGTTCTCGCTCACGTAGAAGACTCGTCCGTCGGGATCGTCCACGGCAGCGAGGATCTCGCTGACGATGTCCGCGACAGTCGACGCCGACAGCGACTCGTCGTCGATGAAGAGGACACCAGTGAAGTCGCTACTACCGAAGGCCCTGAGAAAGTCCTCGTCGTTAGTGAGCACGACGCGGCCATTTTCGCGCGAGTGTTCGGCGATCCGACTGTCCGAACACCCCTTGTCCAGTTCGGGGCGAAATCGCCGTGTTCGATATCGATCCCGTAGTGTTCGAGCCGGTGGACGACACGGTGATCGACGTGTTCGCCGGCGAGCACCGGGACGGTCATTCGAGGTCTTCGGGGCCCGTGATCGCACGGCCACGATTCGCCTCGACGGTCCGCTCGCGCTCGCGTTCGACTTCGCGCATCCGCTCCGGGTGTTCGTGATAGTAGGCGAGCGCGTGATAGACCGCGGCGATGTCGAGATTGTGTCGGTCGGCGACCGTCTCCGGATCGAGATCGCCACTCTCGACCCACTCGTGGACCGCACGCACCGTGATTCGACTGTCCGCGATGTGCGGTTCGTCGTGGACGGGCGACTCCTCGTCGTCGACGATCCGGCGCGTCTGTGTAGCCATTACTTTTGGATCGGTCGTCTTCTGAGTTGAATTGTCGGTCCAGTCCGCTCGACGAACTTACGCCGCGAGCGCGTCCTCGACCGCCCGTACCGCGTCCGGCCCGTCCCGGCGGCCGACCACCACGACGAGCGTTCCGCCGCCGACCGCCGCGGCCTCGACTGCCACCCCGGCGGTCTCCAGCCGACCGAGCACCTGCCGGAGCGCCGCGGCGTCGGCCTCGCCGCCGGCGGTGATGGCCGTCAGCGACCCCTCGTCGGGGACGAGCGCGAGGTCGCCGACCGCCAGCAGGGCGTCGGCGGGGTCGCCCTCCCCGAGGCCGCTCTGCATGCTCACCGGCGGGGCGTCGCCGGGTCGTTCGTACTCGGGCAGCTCGTCGGCGAACCGGCGCAGCGCGGCGACGACCGAGTCGGTCTCGCCCTCGACGTCGAGAAAGCGGGCGGCGGCGGTGTAATTGAGTACGTCCGCCCGGAGCGCGTCGTGGAGAAACGGGTGACGCCGGACGGCCGCACGGGTGTCCGCGGCGAGTGTCATACCCGCCGGATCCACCCGGACCGCGAAAAATCCCCCGGGCGAGCGCGGCCGACTTGCGCGCGGGCGCTGCGACCTCGGCGACGGCCAACGACACCCCTTTGGGGGATTCGTCCGTACGGGCGGATATGGAAGCGCTCGTCATCGTCGCCCACGGCTCGCACCTCAACGCGGGGTCGAGCACGCCGACGTTCGACCACGCAGACACCGTCCGCGCGACAGGCGCATTCGACGAAGTGCGGGAAGGGTTCTGGAAGGAGGAACCCTCGTTCCGGGAGGTCCTGCGCACCGTCGAGAGCGACGAGGTGTACGTCGTCCCCCTCTTTATCTCGGAGGGCTATTTCACCGAGGAGGTCATCCCCCGCGAACTGCGCCTGGACGACTGGGACCCCGAGGCGTGGGACTCGGACGGCACCAGCGCCACCCACGCGACGCTCGAAGCGACCGACGTGGACAAGACCGTCCACTACTGTGGCCCGGTCGGGACTCACGAGGCGATGAGCGACGTGATCGTCCGCCGCGCCGAGTCGGTGACCGGTGACCCCGACGTGGGGGAGGGGTTCGGGCTGGCCGTCGTCGGTCACGGCACCGAGCGCAACGAGAACTCCGCGAAGGCCATCGAGTACCACGCCGACCGGATCGCGGAGATGGACCGGTTCGACGAGGTGGAGGCGCTGTTCATGGACGAGGACCCGGAGGTCGACGACGTGACCGATTACTTCGACAGCGAGGATATCGTCGTCGTGCCCCTCTTCGTCGCCGACGGCTACCACACTCGGGAGGACATCCCCGAGGACATGGGCCTCACCGAGGACTACCGCGATGGGTGGGACACCCCGACCGAGGTCGACGGCCACCGCATCTGGTACTCCGGCGCCGTGGGGACCGAGCCGCTGATGGCCGACGTGGTCCTCGAACGGGCGGCCGACGCCGGCGCGGACGTGTCCGCGGCCGTGGAGACTGTCCGCGAGGAGACCAGCGGCGTCGGCGCGAGCGGCGACTGAGCGCGATATCCTCACCCTCGGGGGACGTGACAGGTCACGCCCTGCCCCGAGACGACCAGCACGCCCGCGTCGACGAGGAACGGGCCCGCGTCTATCCTGTCGTACTCGACCGTCCAGTTGCGGCTCCCGTCGTCGGCCGAGAGTGCAGTCACGCCGCTGCCGGTGTGGACGAACACGCTCGTTTCGCCGGCAGCGACGTTCGTCTCGCGCTCCACCCCCTCGTTCGTCCAGCGGGTTTCCCCGGTGTCGTCGAGCGCGTGCAGTTCCGCGTCGACGACGCGGTAGAAGTCGCCCCCGGTCCGGTGATAGCGAGCGCGTCCCAGGGCATACTCGGGAAGGTCCGCACTCTCCTGTGCGGTCCAGCGGCTCTCGCCGGACTCGGCCGCCAGCGCGTACAGCGTCGTCTCGTCGGCCACGTGGACGCGGTCGGAACCGACATCGACGACCTGCTGGACGAGCGAGATATCGGGTCGCCGCCACCGCTCCGTTCCGTCGGGCGCGAGGTGGACGGGTTCGCCGCCGTCGGCGAGGACGACTCCGGCGGGGCCTGCTCCGACCAGTGCCGACGACTCCCGGTCCGGACCGGCGTTGCCGAGGTCGTACGACCCGCGCCGCCAGCGGACCTCGCCGTCGGCGCAGGCCACCAGCGCCTCCTCGGCGGTCACCGCGTAGACGCGCTCGTCGGCGACGGCGAGTTGCTCGACGGCCGCGTCGACGGTCACCGTCCACTGTCGGCCATCGGGACCGATTCGGGCGACCGCGCTGGAGGAGGGGCCCTCGCCGCCGAGTCCGGTGTCGTCGCTGCCGAGTCCGACCGCCACGTCGGACTCGCCGACGCCGAACGCCCGGGCACGCTCCTCGAACCCCTCGCTGTAGCGTTCGCTGCCGTCGGCGGTGTCGTATGCGACGACCTCCGCACCCCTGGTCCAGGTCTCCTCTTCCACGTCGTACGACTGGGTGCTATCGGTGACCGTGTACAGCGTCTCGCCGGCGACTGCTACCTCGTCGGTCCGGTAGAGACCGCCGAGCGACTCCTCGCGCCAGCGGATGTCACCGCCGCCGGGGTAGTAGCCACAGCCCGCGAGAGTCGCTCCGGCCGCGAGCGTGGCCAGTGACGCGAGAAACCGCCGGCGGGAGGTCACGCCCGCTCACCCGCGAGTTCCTGCAGGCGTTCGATGACCGCTTCCTGACGGTTGTGCGCACCATCAGGCGTTCGATCCGTTCCTCGGTGTCGGGGTGGGTCGCCGGGAAGATGTCGCTGCTGATGAGTTCGCGGTCGCCGTCGCCGAACTGGTAGTCGTCGATGGGCGCGACGTACAGCGCTTCGAGGCCACCGTCCACATCGCGTAGGTCGCTGTCCGGCATGCCGGACATCTCGTCGTCGACGGTGCGGAGTGCGGAGGCGAGCGCGAGCGGGTCGCCGGTGATCGCTGCGGCCCCGCGGTCGGCGGCGTGTTCGCGGTACTGCGAGAGCGTCCGGAAGAGGACGTAACTCGCGACCCAGAACAGCACCGAGATGGCCGCGGTGATGAGCGCGCTCACCGTGATCACGACGATAGCCACGACCACCCCCTTCGCGCCGTCGTCGTCGACGTGGCGCGCGTTCCCGACCACGTAGAACAGGCCCTTGAGGATGAAAAACGCGACCGTCGCCACGGCGTAGGTCAGCGAGGGCAGGAAGTAAGAGAGCGACATCACGGTCACGTCCCTGTTTTTCACGTGGGCGAGTTCGTGCGCGAGGACAGCGTCGAGTTCGTCGCCGTCGAGACTGTCGATCAGACCGTCGGTGACGACGACCGTCGCGTCCGAGGGGCGTGGACTGACGGCGAAGGCGTTGGGGACGCCCGACCGACTGACGGCGACCGACGGCGACTCGATGCCGGCGGTCTGGGCGAGGCGGTCGACGCGCGCGAGGAGGTCCGGGTGCGAGTCGCGGTCGGCCCGGCGGGCGTCGACGGCGTGGAGCGCGACCCTGTCCCCCAGGGCGAACTGCGCGGCGAACCCGACGGCGACGGCGCCGACCGCCAGCCACGGCTTGACGTAGACGCGGCCGTTCCACGGGCGGTCGGTCGCCCACTCGAGCAGTTCGAGGCCGACGGTGTTGATCGCGACGACGAAGGCGTAGACGAACGCGACCGGGAGGACGGCCACGAGCACGAGCGCGACGGCCATGCGGAACTGCAGGCCGCGGTCGGGCTCCCACTCCATCGTCTCACGCTCCGGTGGGCTGTCGTCCCGCGGCGCATCGGGTGGAGGGCGAACGGACGGGCATCTGTCACGTTCTCCGACCGAGACCGACATACGTTTTCCGGTCGCGCGGGTCGCGACGGACTCCAGCAGTCACGCGCCGCCGCGGGACGGACGGCTTTATTCTCGTGGGGTCCTACCCCGCGAGTATGAACGCCGACCAGGTGGACGCGCTCGCCGAGGCGGCCGCCGACGGCATCGACTTCGACGGGTTCGCCGCCGGCACCGAGGGCGAGGGGTACGTCCTCGCCACCGCCGAGGGGTCGGAGACGCTCGTCCACGAAGACGAACTGTCGCGGGCCGCCGGAGAGTACGACGACTACGTCACGAACTGGTACTTCTGGCACGCCACCGCCCCCCAGGCCGAACCGCGCTGGGCCTTTCTCCGGTGGCTCGAAGGCGCCGACGAGCGCTCCGTTCCCGACCGCTACGACGTGCTCGTCGAGGATGAGGGGTTCACGCGGACCTGGGGACAGCTCCGCGTGACGGTCTCTCTCGACGATGACGGCGCCCGCCGCTACGAGATTCGCCACGAGAACGACGTCGGCGCGGCGGTCGACGACCTCGACGCGTACGACGACCCGCTGGACGCGCGCACCCTCGCCAAACACGACGACCGTGGGCGCTACCGCCCGCTCAAGACCGCCCCCTCGCTCCGGACGGGCTGGCGATTCGCCGACCTGGGCCCGACCGAGGTCGTGCAGGCGGTCGATTCCTTCTACCCCGCGACGGTCGCGAACTGGCACCGCGAGCGCGAGGGCGAACTGGACGTGACCCACTGGCACGAGACGGTCGAGCGCCAGAGCGGCATCTACGGCGTCGTCGAGACCTGGGACCGCGGCGAGGGCCACGAGCACGTCAACTGGGTCGCCGAGGCCTGCTGTGACGACTCCCAGTGTCTCAAGCGCCGGGAGTGGCAGTACGACGACGAGTCCGACCTGGCGGTCGACGGCGGCGACGGCGAGTTCCCCTGCCGGGAGCCGTGCTCGCTCGTCATCTCGGCCGCCCGCCGCTGGACGAAACTCGAAGGGGAACAGTCCCGGACCTACGAGTTCGAACTCACGCCGAGCGAGAAAGAACAGGTCGAG
>ENA-ORCR01000404-ORCR01000404.1-marine-metagenome-genome-assembly--contig:-NODE-404-length-26018-cov-7.076867_pt1 | contig 26018 bp, 47 predicted proteins | sample MGYA00237782_ERZ508514 | MGnify/ENA primary metagenome ERZ508514 (study PRJEB26185, sample SAMN06268960) | marine metagenome | isolation source: Eden Landing Ponds, San Francisco, CA, USA | place...
CGCAACCGTGTCGGGGCTCGCGTCGATCGCGCCGGCCATGTTCGGCACCGTGACATCGGCTCCCGGACCGTAGTCGTTTTCGAGTGCGGTGACGACCTGCTCTGTGACCTGAACAGTGTCGCGCTCGCCGCCGTCGGTCGCCGCATCAGCGACGTTGACCTGCTCGCTGTCAACCGACGGTATCTCCTCGATGTCACAGACGCCGCTGACTTCGAGCTGCTTCATGCCGTTGCGGTCAATGCCGATCTTCGCGTTGGAGATGCGGACTCTGTCGCCCTCGTCGATGTCCGCCAGCGGGTTCGACTGCCCCTCGGCGATGTACGTGAGGATCTCTCCGTCGTCGACGACGTGTCCGCGGCCCTGTTGCCACGGCTTCGGGTCAAGTTGCTCTGCGATCGTAACCTCGACGGTGTGGCGGCCGGGGGCGAGTTGCGTGAGCGTGGCGCCGCCCGACTCACCCTCGTCGTCGTCCGCCTCGCCACCGTCGGCGCCGAAGGCGGCGGGATCGAGGTTCAGTTGCTCCGCAGCGGTACCGGCATCAATTCGCACACAACGGTTCAGCGGGCGCGAGAGCTTCGAGTGGGCCGTAACGTACGAGTCGTTCTTCTCGGCCGCCTCGCGGAAGCGCTCGCGGTAGTCAGTCGCCGTGTTCAGCATGTCTTCGCCGTCGAGCGCGTAGTCGCGGGCGTACTTCGAGACCGCGTCGAACGCCCGCGAGAGCTTGATAGCGACCTCCTCCTCCGGCGTGCCCTGCTTGATGACGGTGTAGTGTTTCCCACCCTCGATGTAGCCCTCGGCGGCGGCGCGGGCTGCCAGTTCGACGAAGCGATCGAGGTGGGACTTCCGGTTGCCGCCGTCGCCAAACTGCCGGGCGATATACAGCAGCGCGTCGTCACCCTCAGCCGACGACGGAACGTCGGCGGCGCCGACCTCCTCGGCGAACAGCCGGTACAACATCAGCCCGAAGTGAACCGTCTGGATGCCCTGCCGCGGGAGGTCGTCGATGCCGGTGATGCCGTGGGTTTCAAGCAGATCGCGGACGTGCTCGCGGGCGCGTGTCCACATCCGCTTGAGCCGGTCGCCGTCGCGTTCGAGCAGGAACTGATAGTAGGCAAGCGCGTGCTGCTGGAACTCGTAGCCTTCCGGTTCCCGCGTGCCCGAGCCCGTCTCGTAGGCCGTGCCCGTCAGCTCGCCGAACGCCTGCCGCGTCGGAGAGCCGGACTCTTTAACGGTGTCGACAAACCGAGTCTGGATACTCCGGCGCTCCTCGGCGGCGCCCTGAACGGCCTGCTCGCCGGAGATCATGAGCGGCGCTCCGAGTTCGTACTCCTCGGTGGACTTATCGGCGTTCCCGCGCGTCTCGACGCCGCCACGCGTCGCCTTCCGCATCAGCGTCTGGAAGCGATCAAGCTCCCAGTCCTTCATGTCGCCCGGCTTATACTCGTCGAACCACATCGGGATCGAGTTCGTCGACGCCATCGCCGTCGTGAGCGCGAACTTCGTGTCGTCACACGCCATCGGGTCGCCGTTCATCCCAAGTAGCTGCCACGCCACCGAGAGCGTGCTCGACTTCCCCGCACCCGTCTCGCCGGTGACGTGAAGCGTGTTGAACTGCCCGTTCCACTGCTGGATGTACGGCCGGAGCGGCGCCGCGTAGAGCCACCCCAGCACGGGCAGGAACCGCTCGGCGGTGCGCGTCTTCGGAAGGAGCTCGAGAATGTCGGCGACCTCGTCTTTGTCGTATGAGTCGTGCGTCTCGGGCGACAGCTTCCACGCACGCTCGGCGCCGATCTCCCGCTCGATGTACGACATCTCGGGATCGTCGGTCCAGCCGTCGGACGTGAGCACGCCGTCGGGGGTGACGAACTCGCCCTCTTCTGGGTGGAGACCCATGTGGTGCGTGCCGTTTCGGACCGGCGCGTTCTGGCCGCCAACGAACTTTCGCAGTTCGTTCAGGTCTGACGACGCACCGTCGAACGTGGTCGTGAGCCCGGTAACAACGTTGTCGCGGAACGTCCGGGCGTCGTTGAACACTTTCGCCGGGATCGTGATGTCGTACGCTTCCTCGCCGCTCGCCGGGATAACGGTGGCGTCGATGAGGCGTTCGCCGTCCTTGAACAAAAACGAGTCAACGTCGATCTCGAAGTTCGTGACGCGCTCGAACCACGAGTCGCCCTCCTCATCGGTGTGGAAGTACCCGTAGCCGCCGCCGTGGCGGTCAAGCGACGACACGGAAACGATACCGCCCTCGACGCCATCTTCGGAGCCCGACGCCGTCTCGTCCGCCTCTGCGTCGCTCTCGTCGTCGACACGTTCGACGTTCGACTTGTCGGGAACGCCCGACCCGCCGAGTTGCTCGCGGGCCGCTTCGGAGGCGTCCCAGCCACCCTCTTGCGCGTAGTGGATGATCGTGCCGGCGTCGTACTGGTAGTTGCCGGCGTCGTCCTCGATCCGTTCTGCCTGCTTCTCTGCGTCGCTGTCCCACTTCGAGCCGCGTCGCGACCACGACTCGAACAGTCGCTCGCCGCCGGTCCCGAACTTGTTGACCAGCGCCATGCCCACGTCTCGCCACACCGAATACGCCGCGTCGGGGTCGATATGGTCTAGTGCCTCCTCGGCGACCTCCTCGGTGAACCACTCCTCATCAGTCGCGGACCCACCGCTGTCGTCGTCGCCGTCGGTGACGTGGTCGGCGATCTCGTCCTGCCGGTCGTCGACGGGGTCCTCGCCCGTGACGGCCTTGTACGCCTCGCGGAGCCACTCGTCGAGCCACTCGCCGCCCTCGACGACCTCGTCGCCGGCGCCGCGCATCTTGTTCCCGGTGAATGTCGAGAACTTGTTCGTCAGGACCTCAACGCCTTCGTGTTCCTCGTCGCTGAAGTGCTGGTCGCTCCACCACTCCGGGACTTCGACGCCGACGACCGGAATATGGATGCCGTCGCCCGAGGGTGACCACTCGGCGTACGCGTCGCGGTCGAAAAACGGCTGAAGCGAGGGCAGCCAGTCCTTTGGCCGGCCGTCCTCGTCGGCGATGCCGTCAAGGTCGATCACACCGTACAGCCCGCGCGCGTAGTCGTCGTTGTCGGCCGCGTTGACGTACCCGATGCCGGCCTCCGGCGCCTCTTCGGCGCCCTCGACAACCTCCTCGAAGGCCATCCAGGTGTCGGGGTCGGACCACGAACATCCGTACTTCGAACTCGGTGAGTCCAGCGGCGCCCGTGGCGTGTCGTTCGATCCGTTCCAAAAGAGCCACTGCTCGCGTTCGCGGAGCTCCTCGGGAATCTCCTCGAAGTCAGTCATCTATGCCGACCCCGATATGGCAGGCGCGATACACAGCGCGCCAGCTGGCGTGGTCGTCGATCCGGCGCAGGCCGGTGCGATGCTCCCGTTCGGTAAACTTATGTCTCTGACTGGTGAAGGTGTCATTGCTTACTCTTCGATCGACCGGGGTGGCCTGCCCAGACCGGCCCCGGTCGTTTTTTGTTCGCTGAGTTGCTTCTGTCTCCGTATTGACGGCGTTGCTCTTAGTAGTACCGTCCGATCGATCTGCGCTCATGCTGGCACCTCCGGCGCCGCGTCGGCGTCGACAGTGATGCGCCAGATGATCCCGAGCGACGCCTCGCGGTAGCGCTCGACATCGCCGCGCGGCTCGGCCCACCGGGACAGGAGGCGGGCCGTCTCCTGCGTGTCCAGCACGTCGCTATATGACGCGATCAGCTTTGCACGGGCGTGACTACTCCCAGCCTCGCGCGTCCGCTGCAGCGCCGCCAGCAGCGTCTCGTAGCGGTCTGTATCAATCGGCGCTTCAGAGGTGCTGTGGGTGTGGTTCTTGTCGCGGCGGCGCCTTGGCTCGGCAAAGCGCTCGCGGCAGATGTTACAGCGGTAGGCGGGCGTCTTCGTGACGCGTTCGGTGATCTTCGGCGAGTCGCAGTTCGGGCAGGCCTCGACCATCGGAACGTCGCTCATCGTTCACGCACCCCCGGCAGCGTCGCCTGCTCGCCAGGCGCCTCCTCGTCGCGCGGCGGGAGCGGGTCGTCGAAGTGCGCCCGACACCCCTGCTTCGCGCAGCGGTACAGCGTGTCCACACAATGCGCCACGACGGCGTGTGTGGACTTCCGCCGGATGTTGATGCTGCCACACTCGGGGCAGCGCGGATACGCTGTTTCGCGCCGCGAGGTCTCGCGTTCGAGCTTTCGGAGCGCGGCGCGGAACGTCTGCTCGGAGGACCGCGCGACAAAGTCGTCGGGCGCGATGTCGCGGATCGGCGCGTCGTCGGGGACGCGGTCGGTCACACGGTCGTCGACGAACTCGGGCTCAGGCCGGTCGGCGCTCATAACCGCTCACCACCGTCCGAGGCCGGCACAAACGACGCCGTGTTCACGTTCGGGTCGAGCTCGGCTTCGAGCTTCTGGGCAAGCGTTCGGAGTTCGCGCCGCGCCTCGGTCGTGGTCACGTCGCCGGTCAGCACGGCTTCCAGGCGCCGAGCGAGATCTGGACGGCCACCACGCCGAAGCTTCAACTCGGCGGCGAACGCGTGCGTCTTGGCGGCCTGGCCGTCGGGGTCAGCAAGCAGGCGCGCGTCGCAACTCCGGTTGATCGCGTCCGTGAGCGACTGCTTCGCGCGACCGAGTATCTGCGTATTACGCATCGTCATCACCCGAGTCATCGCTGTCCCAGCGACTCTCGTTCGCGATTTCGTCGGCGAGGTGCTCGTTCGCCTCTTCGATCTCACACTGCTTGCAGAGCCGCCCCTGACACCGCTTGCCGCAGCGACACGTCATTGCTGATCACCACTCGAGCCGCCGGAAAAGGTCTGAGCCATGGGCGCGCGGTGAAAGTGAACGTGATCAAGGTCGGCTCCGCTCCGGACATCTCCGAACTCGTGGGGGTGGAGTTGCGCCACGTCGTGGTACGCACGGTCAGCTCGTGCGATCGTTGTCAATGCGTCCGCCGTGGGGCGACTTTTAAGGTCGCCCGCCGAATCTCGTTGCATAGTGGGTGTGCGAGCACTCACCGTCGACGGGGGACCAGCCCCGCTCGGCGCGTCGTTTCTCACGACAACCGAGTCCGGTAAGCCTCGCATACCTGCATGTGTAACCCCTCTAACTATAAAGCTTGCCCAAGAATAGGCAGTTATGCCTAACAAAGGTTGGTGCTGCCTAACCTGTCGGGATTCGGAAAAAACCGCGGCTAATAAGCCCGGTAGTGATAAATTGGAACCGATGGGCCAGCAAGAGCGCCGCGCGTTCGTTTTGCAGGTGCTCGAACAGTCTGGCGTGGCTATGAAGTCGGTTGATGTATTTCGAAACTGCAAACTCCGCGGCGCGACTTTCGAGCGGCGGACGACGAAAAACTACTTGACGCAGCTTGTCGCTGAAGGCGACGTGCTCAAGATCGACAGCACTGCGCTAAACGACGGCGAGATTGTGGAGATTCCGACCGAGGATCGCGGACACTTCATCGCGGCCAGCGTCGCACGTCAGTACCAAGGCGAGGACGACTGACGCGATCTCACACAATCGTCATCATTGCCCGATGATGGGCGATCAATAGGTCCGACTCTTACCGCAGTAATTTCAGCGTACTATCACAGAGTTTCAATAGCTCGTGTCTGAAACGCGTTTCTACATCAACATGATTGATTGGCTATCGTTTATCTGGGAAAACACGAAACGGACGCTCTACGCGGTCATCAAGTGGTTCGTCATCGCATTTGTCGCGCGCCTGGCGTTTGCTGCGGGTATCGCCGTCCTTCTGATCCCTCCCGCGTTGGTGTGGGGATTTGCCGACGGATTTGGACTGCCGCTGGTTGTCTCGGTTCCACTGGGTATCCTGGGATTCGTCGCTGCGGCTGTCGGCTTCGGGATGCTCCTCGACCGGATCGACCCGATGCTTACGTTCGACACGCCTGATTGAACGTACCGAATTCGCGAGCCTTACCCGGAACCGGCGTCGACGGCGAGCCCCGTCCTCAAGCCTGACGCGCGGAGTCGAGAAACAGGTCTTCGGGCGACGACCACAGCAACGCGATCGTCGCGCCCGCCGCCGCCACCCACCGCAGTGTCGGGCCGTCGTAGCCGGTGACGAGTAGGACGAGCGCGACCACACCAAGCGCGAGCGGCGCTTTTCGTACGGCCTCGCTTTGTATGCGGGTTTCGGGCGCGAAGTCGACGTACGGCCCGCCGGCAAGCCCTCCCTGCCACCCAAAGCCGTTGAGCACGCCGAACGCGGCTGCGACGATGGCGTGGGCCGCCTCGTGAAGCAGCGCCCCGGCGACCGCCCCAGCAGCGGCAGCTAGCGGATAGAGTGCTAACGTCATGTGCCTGCCCGGAAGGCGATCAGGAGCCCCAACGCCCCACCGAGCAGGAGGATCGCGACCAGCGCGATGTTGACCAGCGTCGCCGGGAGTAGGCTGAACATCACACCGCCGGTGAGGATTGCGAGGATCGCAGGCTGAAGCGGCGACCCGTCACGCACGAACAGCGCCAGCTCGATGGCGCCGAAGATAACGCCGAACATGAACAACTGCGTCGCGGGCTCGCCGCCGGTCATCGTACAGTCCCAGCCAGCTCGGAACTCGCCGTTGACGAAGAACTGCCAGAGCTTGTCGTAGGTACTGCAACTCACGCCGGTCATGCGAATCGCCCCGTGAGCGCGTGGATGATGTCACGCCCGATGATGAGCGCGGCTGGTGCGAACAGAAACGCCGTGAACGGTGCCGGGACGCCGGCGCTGTTCAGGAGCAGCGGGCCAGCAACGACGCCGCGAGCAACAGCCTCAACGAGAGACCCAGCAGCGGCGAAGCTCCCGAACAGCGTGTCAGCGAGCCCGCCTGAGGCTTGGATCCCGTTCATCGCCGCGATCGCGTCTTCAAGCGCTGCGGTCGTGCCCGTCGGTGACTCGACGCCCCAGGCGGCGGTAACGCCGACCGCTTCGAGCAGAACCGCGAAGGCGTTGAAGTAGATCATGAAGATCGTGATCGCCCAGCTTTTCCTCATGCCGAGGCCCCCCGTGCTTTCCGCGCGGCGTAGCTCAACACAGCAACGAAGAGGGCGAGAATCACCATCAACCCCCCCGTGCTGTCGGGTAACCAACCGAGGAAGAAGAGGAAGCCGCCGGTGGAGGCGACTGCGATGCCGCCAACCCCGGGGTTTGCGGCTCCAAAGAGCCCGGCTATCACGAACAGCGCGACGACTGAAACCACCGTCTGCCACTCTGGCGCAAGACCCGGGCCGACCGGGAGCTTGTCGGATGAGACGACACGCGACCCATCGAGCGTGTCGCCACCCGTCCGCGTGGCTTCCCACTCGACTCGCCAGACCGTATCACTCTCGTTTGCCGGAACGGGCTCGCTCACGGTGACGTTCCCGTCCGCGCTCCCAGATGCGAGAACGTTTGACGCGTTCCCGCGTTCGACAATCGAGTAGTCAAGCGACTGGACGTCGAATGTGTCGCGATAGATGAACTCGATCTCGTCCGCTTGCTCTTCGTTGCTGATGTATCTCGCTGTCCACTCGAGACCGTCCACGTCCGAGACGGAGTCAAACTCAACGTCTTGAACCGTTAACCTCACCTGCTCGCTGGTCGTCGGTGTGAACTCTCCGAGCCGGCGTTGCGTCCCGGATTCTGGGTCTCGCACAAACACCCGGTATCGCTGTCCGGATTCAAGCGCGGTGTCGAACCCATTCAGTCCGATCCGATCCCCGGTGACAGGGACAAACCGTGTTCCGTTCTCAGTCTCTATCGGGCGTTCAAGGATGATCTCGCTCTCCTCGGTATCGAACTGATTTGACGGGTCCTCCAATATAAACCGCGGTCGGACGATTTCTGTAGAGGTGCTATTCAGCAGGTACGCAGTTTGATGGTCGATCAATGACGTGATTAGGATCCGGCGTTCGACGTACTCATCACCAGCATCAACACTAACTGCAAAGCGCTCATCAACCGGGAGCCCTTCTAATGAGATAGTGCCGTCTGTGGTGTTTCGCTGTGCTACCGCACCCTCATCGCCGAAGAACTGAACCTCAACGTTGACCGGATCGCCATTAGAGTCGGTTGTGATCAACTCTTGGGTCTCAAGATCGCGTATCTCCAAGTCGCTTGGAGCGTTGAACGTGAACGTCTGACTCGTGACATCGTTCCCGTACGAGTCACTTGCGACTGCATACCAGTCGTTCGAACCACCTTGGATCGAATCCCACGAGGCGGTTGCGGTACCGTTTGAGGCTAGGGTATCCGTGCCGATCGTGGAGTCGTCACTCGCATCGTAGAAGGTGACGTCGACAGAATCACCCTGCGAGGTGGGGAAGTCGCCGTCAGAGACGTTGATGCTCAATTGGACAGGCGTCTCGCTCACAGTATCGCCACCGCTCGGCGTGGCGCCACTCAGCGCCGGGTCGGACGTCGTCGCGAGCGTGACGTCGTAGGTCCCCGAGCCGAGTGAGGAGAACGTCGCTGAACCGGACGAGTCGGCTGTGGTCTGGTCAAGCACGGTCCCGTCGCCCGCAACCGCGATCACGGTCTCGTTGGTCGCGCCGATCTGGTTGACGGTCATCGACGCCGACGAGCTCGCGGAGTAGCTGAAGTCCCGCGTGCCATCGTCGACGGCCATCGACGAGAACTCCACTGAGTCCGTGCCACCAGCGACCGTGACACCTGGCTTATCTTCCGGCGTGATCGTCAGGTCGTTACTTGCATCGATTCCGGTGACTCGCGTGTAGTCGCCGGTGATCTCGGTGGTGTCGACGGTCGCCTGCGTACTACCGGTGCTCTCGAACACGACCTCGCCGTTGTCGTGTGTGACTTCGACGGTGTTGGGACCGGCAGGTCCGTCGAGGAGCAACTCGCCGCCATTGGTAACCACGTCGACGCTCGGCCCGCTTGGCGCGTCGATCGTGACGGTGCCGCTGACGCCGACGCCTCCGGTGATGGCGAGCCCGACGCCGGCGAGGGCGACGAGAGCGAGGAGGGCGACCGCCAGCGTGCGGACTCGCCGCTCCATCTACCTCCGACCTCCGTTATGTTTGGATTGTATCATGATATACTCGGACACCGAGTCGCTCATGACCACGGGAGGGAGTTAAAGCGGCTTTGAATCTCTTGGTCACTCAACGCCTCCGGGTGGTATTCGATGGTGCCAAGGTTTCCAGACAGATAGAAATCGCTTCTGTCGGGGTCTTTCCCCCACGTGATTGGGTATTGTGTATCGTTTGGCTGCCCTATTGTTCTTGAAGTAGAGTTGTCTACCACGCCGTTTTGGATGATGCTCAAATCAGACGCACCGAGTCTCACCCCTAATTGGTACTTTTGACTGGTCTGGATACTGCTGCCATCCACTGCATCAGAGGAACCAGAAGAAACGACCTCACAACGTGGTATATCGTCGTTCATAGACAAAAAGAACCCATATCTTGAAGCCCCGGGAATTCCGGGGGTAGTGAACGTGATGCCGTTATTTATGATACTCCTCAGTCCAGACACCGAGTCCAATTCTACGGTGACTAATACAGTAAACTCGTCATAGACGATAGACGAACTGCCATCTACCTCCCCGTAGTCGTCGGTTCCATCATACGTTGTCTGAAAGCCCCCCACTGCATTGCTGTCTGACGCCCACCCAGCACCAGAGAGCGTTCCAGAGTTCCCATTACCGCTGTTGTCTGCAAGGGACGTGCCACTCCCCTCGTCCATTAGGTATTGAATGAGTACAGCAGAACCCGGCTCGACGCGATTATGGTAGCCGTGGATCTCCGAGTTGTGTTGCATCCGGAGCTCGGGATAGGCAGCATCCACGACTGGTACGATCGGGACGTAGCCAGTCACGCCGTTGACCTGGATCCGCATCGCCTCGCTGACGGTGTCGACGGCGGTGCCGGTGTTGAAGATCGGAACGTCGCGGATACTGTCGCCGACGTCAACACGCATCGTCGCGATCTTGTCGCCGCTGTCGAGGTCGGTTCGCAGCCAGCGCTCACCCTCCTGCGTCGTCGTGGGGTCGGTCGTACGGGGCTCAAAGAGCCACTGCTCGCCTTCCATCCGCTCAGTACTGAGGTCGGTCATAGGTCACCCCGGTACCAGTTGGTCCCCTCCGCGGGACTGCTTGGGTCACTCGTGCGCGGGACGTAGCGCTGCCGGTTGATGTGCGCCCGGAGATACGGGTTACTGCTCGTCCCGATGTCTCCTTCCGGGGCGCTCTGTGCGCTGGCCCGACCTGCACCGAACAGCCCGGCGGCGCCGAGGCCGGCGACGCCAACGAGCACCTTGCGACGCGTGCGGTCCATCTCGTCTGAGTTGTCGTCTGTCATCGTTTGAGTACCTCCCTGCGGTCTATTGATCGCACGATTCGCCACGCCGACCGGTTGCTTTTATCAGTGTCTTGAGTCATCGTCGAACCCCCGCGACGCGCTCGCGTCGGGTGTACCACACGACGGCCGAGACGACGCCGGCGCCCATCACGATCAGTGGCGCCCACATGAACAGCACCGAGAGCATCGTCTCCGTGTAGTTCTGTGCGTCAATGCCGATCCCTTCAAGCGACGTTGAGTAGCCCAGAAACATGTCGACGACGGGCTCGACGATCGCCGGGCCGACGATGCCGAACAGCACCATCGAGACGAACCCGACGACGATGACCGTGCCGATGCCCCTCATTGGCCGGGCAACCTCCGTTCAGCGGCCGCCGCGGCGATGAGTTGGATAAAGGACAGCATGGCGATGATCACCGGCAGGCCGTCCCAGTAGCTCGTCATCCACTGACGGCCTTGGGCGGCCTGCTCGCTCTCGGTGACTTGCGCACTTGTGGCGGTCAGCGTCTCAAACGGCCCGTTCAGAACGGCGATAAGCAGCGCGGCGGCTGCTAGCCCGATCACGAAGATGAGCATCGCTCGTGCGAGGCCGGCTCGCTCACGGGTCATCGAACCCTCCGATGTCCGAGAGCTCCTCGCTCACGTCCGTGAGACTCGCCGTCGGGTTCGTGAACGTCTCCTCCCCGAGGTCGGCGTCGAGTGACTCCTCGTCTTCCTCCTCGCCGAAGACGTCTATCTGACGGGGTCTGGGCCGGGGGTTTCGGCTCGTCGGCTGCCGTGCGGTTCGCGTTGTCGTTCGCGTCGCCTCAACGTTTTGGAGCTGTTGATCGAGATCGCTCGTAGTGTCGGCGGTCGTGTCCGTTGTCTGGGTCGTGTCCGTCGTCTGGGTCGTGTCGGTGGTAGTTGTGGTTTGCGTGCCGGTGTCATCCGTGGTATCTCCCGTCTGCGTAATGTCGGTGGTGGTTGTGGTTTGCGTGCCGGTGTCGCCGGTGGTGTCTCCAGTCGTGGTTTGCGTCTGGGTGTCCGCCTCGACGGCCTCCACCGGCCCGACAGCGACGTCCGTCACTGCGTCCGGGATCATAACTGCGTCCTCGCTCGTTGTGCCCACAGTCGCGCTGCCGCCGATACCCGCCGCCGTGGTGGTCGTCGTCCCCGTGTCTGTCGCGATATCGTCAGCTACGTCGTCTGTCTCGCCAGCGAGCTCCTCGAACGCGTCCACGAGTTCGTCGTCTGACAACTCGCCGGTCTGCGTAACGATGTCGTCGGCCTCGTCGGTTTCCCCAGCCATTTCCCGGAACGCGTCTTCAAGCTCCGTGTCGTCGAGGTCGCCCATCGCGTCAGCTGCGTCGTCGGCCTGCCGCCGGGTGTTCTGCACCGTGACCCCGGGGATATCCTCGATGCTATCGGTGCCTGCCGTCTCGGTCTCGCCGATCGTCTCCTCGACCTCGACCGTCTCCTGCTCGATCGTGTCGGCGTCGCTACGTCGGCCACGTCCGAGCTGTGCATCTGTGTCGCGCACGAAGTCATCGAGATCGAACCCGCTGTCGGGCGTTGCCCGTCCCGCAGCGCGGGCACCGCGTGAGGCCGCTGCCCCGCCGACGGCGCCTCCCGCAACCATACCGAGAGTCTCAAACGGGCTGCTTGCCGCTGCGTCGGCCTGTGCGGCGCCGACGGTGGCGGCGTCCTCGACATTTTCCTGCTGACCCTCCGGGTTCGGGACGACAACGCCAGTTGGGACACCCCCAATCGTCAGTTGGTCAAACCCTCGCGTTCTGGCGGTGGTTGCTGCTTGACCGGCATCGATCGCGCCGGCGGCGATCCCCGGAACGTTCCCGATTTCGGCGACGCCCCTGCCAAAGCCCTCCGAGGCGCGTGCGAGCCGGTCCGTCCCGAACACGGCCTGTTCGGCCCGTGCTGCCGGGTTAGTGCGCGCAGTAAACTCTCCGACCGGCTCGGAAACCGTCTCGCTGTAGCTCTCGGCAAGCTCGTCAAGGCGACCGGTATCGTCGCTGTCTGTCTCTGTCTCGACCGCCGACCCCTCAGGAGTGCCGTCAGGATACGGCATCTGTGTATCGCTCCCGCCAGCCGGCTCGGGCTCTGCGTCGCCAGAGTCAGCAGCTGCCTCCTCGTACTGTTCGATTGTGCTCGGCTCCGAATCGTCGGGCTGTGCGTCACCAGAGTCAGCAGCCGCCTCCTCGTACTGTTCGATGGTACTCTTGGCCGCGTCGTCGGGCTGTACGTCGCCGGAGTCAGCAGCTGCCTCCTCGTACTGTTCGATTGTGCTCGGCTCCGAATCGTCGGGCTGTGCGTCGTCGTAGCCGGTAGCCGCCTCCTTGTACTCCTCGATTGTACTTTCCGCTGACTGGCTAGCGCCGCCACTTCCCCCTCCGTCACTGCTACCACCGCTGGTGTACGGATTTTGGTCAACCATTGGTTACCGCCTCGTGCGCTGGTCACGGATCTGACCGTTCGCGCGATGCTCGACGACGCGATCTCCGCTTGACGACTTCTGGTTCGCTTTTCGCTTTGCCGCCGACTTCTTCCGGTGGTTACTCACGTTTTTGCCGTTCTTCGTCACTTTCCAGCCGTTTCCGTCGGGTTTGATTCGGTAGGTTGCCATTGTTACTCTCTGAGGAGTTCGAGTGACCCTTGCGCGAGGATCAACGTTGAGACACCCACGCCGACGACGCCGAGCGCGCCGAGCGAAGGGTAGCTGTTCGTGATCGTCGAGCCGCCGGAGATGGTGACAACGTTGAACGCCGACACCGTCACCAGCAGCCACACAGCGAGCGTGCCGGCGCTGAGACCGGTCGCGAACTGCACGCCCGCTTGGTCACGGACGGTTGTCGAGAGTCGCAGCGCCGCGGCGGTGCCGAGGAACGCAACCCCGAGCAGCAGCACGAAGATTGGGAGCCGCATGGTCACCCACCTCCGAGCGCGCGGACGCCCATCAACGCGGCGCCAGCGACGATCCCGAACATCGCGATCGGCACGCCGAGCTCGACGAACGACCCGCCGACCTCCGTGAACTGCTCTTGCCGATCGGCGTCGGTCGCGTCAGCCGGCTCTAGGTCCGGGTTTTGCAGTGCCAAGTCGGCGGCGAGTACGCCTCCGAAAAGGAGGATTGCAACGACGCCGACGACGAGTAGTTTTGACATACGTCGTGTGTGGCGTCGACCGCAGCGCGGGTATAAACCCGCGTGCGGGGGTGGTTACGCGCCGGTTCAGTTCTGCATCCGCATGCGCTGAACGACGCCGATCACGAGCGCGGCGACGAGTACCAGCAACACGACGGGCACCAGCTCCATGGCGCCCGCGAACCCGGAGAGGATACCCTCGCTCGCGGTACCGAGTTGCGTCGGGTCAGTCTCGTTCGTCGGATCGCCGTAGAGTGCGTCGTTGGGGAGTGCGCCCTCAACCTGCGACAGGATCAGCGTTCCCACCAGCGCCACGACGGCGATGATGACGACCGTAATGATCGTCCCCACCTGCGCGGCGCGGTGGATCCGCCCACCATTGCCGGGGATCTTCGCAGCCGCGGGCTCGCCGTACTCGTCATAGGCGAACGACGCCATCGCCGCAGTTCTCGCGGCGAGTCGTTGCGTGCGACTCATCGGCTTAGTTCTGCATCCGCATGCGCTGGACAACGCCGATCACGAGCGCCGCGACGAGGACCAGCAGGACGACCGGCACGAGCTCCATGGCACCGGCGAAGCCGTCGAGGATCGAGGTCGACGAGTCGTTGAGCTGGGCGTTGTCAATCGCGGGCAGCGCGCCTTCGACCTGTGCGAGGATCAGCGTCCCCACGAGCGCGACAACGGCGATGATGACGACCGTGATGATTGTACCCACCTGTGCAGCGCGGTGGATCCGCCCTCCATTGCCGGGGACAGACTCGGCAGCGGGTACCGCCCACTCGTCGTAGGCGGCGCCGACCATGCTGAGGAGCATGGTCGCCATCGCGCGGAACTGTGCTGGGATCTTCAGCAGCATGGCGGTGAGAGCCATATCTCACATCTGGCGTGTCAGCCCCATATACCGTCAAGAACGTTCAACGCCGTATACAGCCGTATTCAGGACGAATACGCCGCGTATACGCCCCGGCGCGTGGGTTGTTTTTTAAGCGGAGTCGAAACTGTCGCATGGAATGTCCAAGGAACCACTCTCGCTCCGAATCCCGGAGCATATCGTCGACGACATCGACGACGTGAAAGACGAACAGGGGATGAGCGACCGGTCACAGGCCGCTCGGGAGGTGATCCGGCGCGGGCTGGAGTACGAGCCGGACACAGACAGCGCCGGCCCAACACCGGGCGAGCGCCTGCTGGAGACCGCGACCGGCGTGGCGGGCGTGGCGGCCCTTGGCGCGGCAGTCGTCCAACCGTCGCTCGCGCCCGTGTTCGGAGTTACGGCGTTCGTGCTGGCCGTGTTCTGGGCGGCGATCATGGCCTACGCCGGGCGTGATCTGGTGTGAGTGAGCTCGACGATCTCGTTCGAAACCAGCGCTTCGAGGAGATCCACGACGCGCGCCGGCAGGTGATCGAAGACGAGCGCTCGCTCAACGAGGCGCTCGCGACGGGGCGCGTCGACGACAGCCAAGCTCGCCGGCTGTTTCAACGCGCCGTCGACGCGTACGTGCGCGAGCTTGAGTACCTGCTCAACCCACCGGACAGCGACGATCCGAGCGAGTACTGGGATGACACCGAGATCGGACGGATCCCGCTGCCCGACGGGCGCGAAGCCGTCGTTGAAGGGCTCGGGCCGTACCTCGACCTCGACGAGGAGATCGAGGTGCAGGTCGCCAGCGCCGAGCGCGATCATTACTACGAGGTGCCACAGCAGGCGACCCGGACCGTTACGGTGCAGCCGCCGTGGTCGTTGCTCCGGTCGGCGTTCCGCACTGCAAACGCGGCCGTCTCCGAGCTCGGCCTCGAACTCGATGTCGACGGTGACGATAACGACCGGTGGAAGTTCCGGGAGATCGAGGATGTCGACGACCTCAACCCGGAGGAATGGAACGACATCACACTCGGGAACGGCACCAACGAGGCGGAGGGATCGTCATGAGCGGCGCCGTCCGCCACCCGCTCGCACCGCGGCCGGTTGAGGACTGGCAACTCGATCCGAACTGCCCGCTCCACCAGTTGTTCTTAGAGCGAATGGAAAACGGCCGCGACCTCAAGATCATCATCACCGCGAAGGACGCCGAGACCGGCGTTGGGAAGAGTACTGCGGGATTCGCGCTCGCGGCGTCGTGGCACCCGATCTACACTGATGAATCCTGGTCGGCCGACGACTACGGCAGTTACGACATCGGGCCGTACCTGGAGCAGTACCTCTCAGCGAAACAGGGCAGCGTGCTCCAGATGGAAGAGGCCGAGCAGTTGGACTCGCGCCGTGGGATGGCGTCAGAGAACGTCGACTTCTCGCACTACTGGATGGCGATGCGCGTTCGGCAGATCGTCTCGATCCTTACGCTGCCGTCGACATCTGCACTCGACAAGAGGCTCTGGCAACTCGCGGACGTGTGGATCAACGTCGAAGAGCGGGGGAACGCCGCCGTGTACCGCATCGGCGTGAACTCGTTCAGTGGCGAGATGTTCACCGAGTACATCCACGACTTTAGTTGGCCCGACGTGTCGAGCCACCCCGAGATGCGGAAGCTCGACCGCGAGAAAGACGCGAAGATTGAACGCGGCCTCGGTGATGTCCGCGACGATAGCGAGGACGTGCCGGACCCGAAGGAGGTGCGACGTGAGCAGCTAAAGGAAATCGCGCAGCGGCTTCGGGAATGGGACAAGTACGACCTGAGCGGCCAAGACATCGGCGACGTGCTCGACCGCTCTGACCAGTGGGTGTACAACAATACGGAGCTTCCAGCATGAACCAACCAACCAACCGAAGAAAGCTTCCCGTACGTGACACGCGTATAGACAAATCAGACAGCGTGGTTGCTTCGCGGCGAAACGGGGGTGCCCGCTGATGGGTATCCTCGACCGTGGCCCCACCGAGGAGGAACGCCGCGAACAGCAGCGGGTTGAGCAACAGCACCAGATGAACCTCAACGCCTCGCAGGCGAACGGCGAGGCGATGGATCGGACCTACATCAACGAGATGACCGATCACGAGCTCGACCAGGGCACGGTCGATATCCTCTCGAACCTGCTCGATCGGGACTTCATGCTCGGGAACCTCTCGGACGCCGAGGTCCACGAGTACCGCTGGCTCGCGCGTGTGATCCGGTTGGAGATCGAGGCGCTCCACCCGAACGAGGACTCGGTGTTCACCGGCGAACTACGGGCGGCCGCGTTCGACGACCGGAAGGACGCGCTGCCGGCGCTCTCCGAGCAGGACCTCTCGATTATTGAGCAGTTCCTGATGGCCGTGATCGCACGCGCGACGCGTGGCAAAGACGGGTGGCAACAGGAGATGTTCAACAAGACGATCTCGGCGTCAGAGCGCCGAGAGGTCGGCGGAGAGGACGACGGAGGCATTTGGTAATGCTGCTCGCGATTACGTGGGGACTCATCGGCCTTCTTCTCGGAGGCTCGGCGTTTATCCTCGTTCCGTGGACGCTCGCGTTTCTTGGTGGCGTCGACGTCCGCGACCGCGTGGGGCGCTACTACATCAACCAGATGACGACCGTTCTCGGGGACGTGGCGCTTGTCGCCCGCGAGCAGGGCGGCCTCGCGTTGACGACCGCCAGCTTCGATCCCGAGTTCTCCGCCGACCGCGTGACCGTCGGCGGCAAAGCCGGGCACCTCGCGGACTCGCTGAACGTCAAGAGCCGGCTCGCCGGGAAGCCTTTCGGGATCGGCCTAGAGAGTCACGCTGAGTACATTACACCGGCGTTCGCCGAGTTTGCTGAGTTCGCCAGCACCGCGAAGCACGACGGTCGGCTCGCTGTTCGAGCAGACGGCGGCGCCCGCCTCGATTTCGAGATCCCGAAGACCCCGACGGTGCCGGACCTCCGCGGTGCGCACCGCATCCTCGACGGCGACGCACGACGCCGGTTCGGCGTGCTGTCGGAGTCGTGGGCGGAGAAGTCACAGGAGAAGTTCGGCCAGCGGATCAGCCTCGGTCAGACCCTGATCCTCATGGCCGCGTTCGCTGTCGGCTCCGGGATGGCTCTGCTGACGATGAAGTACGGCACCGGCGGCGGTGGCGGCGGTGGCGTCGAGGTCCCCATTCAGATCGCGCGTGTGGGGGTGGGCGCATGAGCCTCCCCGTACCGCTCTCGGCGGTCATCGTCGGGCTACTCGTGCTCATCACCGCGGCTGCAGGAGCGGTCTACTACGTCCGGGAACATGACGACGACAACCACGACGAAAGCGAGACGGGGCTGCGAGAGCAGCTCGGTGCGCTCCGTGAGTGGATCAACGGTGCGCTTCATACCGCTGCTGATGCGGTCTACGGTACCGACCGAAAGCGCCGGGCATGGCGTGTCGCCGGCGCGCTCGGGACCGTAGCCACGCTCGGCGTCGCGTTCGTCGCCGTCGCGTGGCTTGGTTGGGGCGCGCTCGCCGGCGGCCTGTTCGTCGTCGGTCTCGTTGCAGGCGCCGCCGCACCGCCGATCACGATCCTCATGTTCCGCGACGGACTGCCCCTTGGTGGCCTCGTCGGGACCGGCCTCGCGATCGCCGCCCAGGTCGCGTTCGGCAAGGCGGGGCTCGTCCGCCGCGAAGACGGCCAGTACGAGTGGGGCGCTCTTCGAGAGGACGACGACGACGGCTACTACGTCGCGCTCGCCGACGGTGGCCGGGTTCCGATCGACGCTGACGTGGGTGAGCTGTTCGCGTTCGGCTTCGGAAAACTCGCCATCAGCGAGGCGCACGGCAGCAATCTCGACACGTACCGCGCGACACACACGCCCGGCGAAAGCGACCACGCGACCGAACACCGGGCGGGCATACCGGTTACGCCGCCCCGGAAGACCGGTGAGAACACGATCCTCGTCACGCTGGCGAAGATTCAACGCCGCGTGCGCGGGTCGGCGTCGTCGGATCTCGTGCGACGTGGTCGGGATAAGGCGCTTGATCAAGCAGGCGGGACCGGCCAGTTGTCGACGCTGTGGACGATGGCATTCGCGGCGGCGCTGCTCGTCGTCGGCTTCGCGATGACTGCTGGGGTGTTGCTACTATGAGTCTGGGTGGCTGTCAAACTACGCTCGCTGGGAACTGTCTCGGTATTCCACGGTTTAACGCGATCATGGCGACGTGGCTGTTTGCAGCCGCTGCACTGGTGTTTCATCAATGGTGGTTGGAGGTGTCCGCCGGTGAGTGATCAGGTGCGCGAATTTAACGACGAAGCCCGCAGTTGGGTAGAGATATTCAGAGACGAGTGTGGATCTGCCGCAGATGGTTTAGGAGCCGGTGGCTACGGTATGTTCGGTGCGCTCTCACTGGCTGCAGCCTACGGCGTTTATGCAGGGCAGTTGGCGCCGTTTATAGGACCTGACCTCAGTGTGTTCGTACTCATGTGGCAAAGCGGGGCCTGTTCCGGCATAATGGCACACTATATCAAAAAGGACGATGAGTAGTACGCTATCCGAATCGATCGAACAGGCGACCGGATGGCGGTGGTACTGGATCGTGTACGCGATCGTGCTGGCGGTCGTCGTGCTCGTCGGCGTCGAGGTCCACAACGAGATGATCTCAGCGCTTGAGCAGTGCGCTCCAAACTGCAACCTCCGAGGATGACCCTGCTCGACTACCTGCACGAGGAGTGCGAAGCCGACGGCGACCTCGTCGTCTTTCGCTGTACCGAGTGCGGGCAGCGGGACCTCTCGCTCGGGTCGCTGCACGCCCACATCGAGCGGCACCGTGGCTACACCCGGCTCGGCATTCAGATCCCGTTCACAAAAACCGCGTTCGCGAACGTCGACGAGCTCATGAAGCGGACCGAGGTGCTCCGCGTCGAGAAGACGAGCGAGATCGCGCTGGAGGAGGTCGAAGAACTGTGACAGACTCGGCGTCGACATTTATCGGAGGCGTGACGATCGGCGCCGTCGGGACGCTCGTCGTTCAGCAGCTCGCCTCGACGCCACCGCCCGAGCCGCCGGTCGTACCGACGCCACTCCTGAACATGATCCCGCTCGTGAGCCTGGCGCTGCTGGCCATCGCGTTCTACGGTGGCATCGTCTACGGCCCGCGGCCGTAGTGTCGCAGATGCACCGATTCAGCGAGAACCCTCTTTGACGAACCGTGATCTCCCGGTGTCAACCCCGTGTTGAGAGGCCGGAGAACCCGATTCCTCTTGGTTATATCCGAGCCATGTGACTTTCGACGCCTGATGGCGCTCCATCTCCGGTGAGTAGGCTCCCAGATAGTGCTCGCGAAACGTCTCCCAGTCCTCCCAGCCGCCCCACTCCATGATCATCCCCGGTTCGACACCATCCTCGACGAGCAGCGTGCCCCAAGTGCGTCGGAGGTCGTGTGGTCCGACGTACCGCCAGCCGTCCTCACCAGTCTCTGCGAGACAGGCATCGGCCGCACGGTTGACCCAGCGGTTGACCGTGCGCCGTGACCGGTCGACGAGTGGTGTATCCGGCGGCTCGTCTCTGACCTGCGCGTAGGTGTCAGCCGTCGTGTACAGCTCGCGGTTGGCCGGCACCTCTCGGTACTTGTCACCTTTGCCTTCTTCCACGCGCACGCGTGGGCCGATCACATCGTCCTCGACGACGTCGAGCGGGGCGACGCCGACGATCTCCTTCACCCGGAGTCCGCAGCGCGCCGCGAGGTGCAGAGCAATCTTCTTCTCGGTGTCGGTGACCTGATCCAATATCAGGTCAACCTCGTTCCGTCCGAGCCAGACTTTGCGACCGTCTTTACCGTCGTACTGTTTCAGTCTCATTGGGGGGCGTGTCTGTGTTTTCCAATAGTGCGACAAGGTACTTAAAGGCCGTATGGGCTAGGGGTGCCCCCACGGCCCTGAGCGGTGCACTGCTGCCTCCGAATACCACATTTTCGGACAGGCTATCGGTGAGTCTCTTCGAGCGCGTCCGCGGTCGCGCCGCCCGACAGCCGGATGTACTTCTGGGCGACGTCCAAGTTAGCCCAGCCAAAGAGCGACTGGAGGGCAGGCGCGGACAGGCCGCGGTAGGCGTGCCAGGTCGCGGCGGTCGCGCGGAGGGCGTGCGGGTAGCAGGAGTCACGTGGGAGGCCTGCTCGATCGAGGATGCGATCGACGCGTCGGTTCACGCTCGCCCGGCTGTGTTCGTAGCAGTCGTACCGCTCGAAGAACGCCTCAACGGCGGCCTCGATCTCGGGATCGAAGCCGAACGGGATCGCGCGGGCGCTGTTCGGCGTCTTCGGTTCCCACCTGGCCTCGAGGGCAGCATCGTACGAGAGGTCGTCGTCGTTCTCGGCGGCGAGCGCGGCCTGCTGCTTGCAGTAGCCACACGGGCCGCCGCCAGTCCCGTGCTCGCAGCGGTCGTGGGCGGGAATCTCGATCATCTGGCGGTCCCAGTTGACCCACGACTCGTCGAGGTGCGCGATCTCGCCGCCGCGCATCCCGAGACGACCACCGAAGATGAGGATGCCGGCGCACTCGGTCTCGAACGGTTCGGGGAGCTCGTCGGTCGCTTCGAGCAGGCGTTCAAAGGTCGGTTCGTCCACGGCGTCCTGCTTGGCGTTTCGGGGCATTGGACGCATTACTAATCAGGCGTCTCACACCCTTCAAAGTCTCGCTGTGTAGGAAAACAGACTGATCAATTGCTTCTGCGAGTCACGCAGCCGCATTGTTCCGCCGGTGGTCAATATGAACCCAGACGAAAAACGCGATAGCGGCTAAGGGCATTATTGTCATTCCATGCTCTGGGAATACTTCAGCGACGGTGCCACCAAACAGAGCAGAAATGGCGCTAACTTGGACGATCGCGCGTTGTTCTTCGTTCATGATGAATGTGTTCGCCGTCTTACTCGGAGATCATTTCCGCCGCGAGTGCAGCCAGCGCGTTCGCTTTCGACATTGCTGTAGCTTCCCAACCAGTCACGGGGTCGCGTGCAGTGACGACAAAGCCGTCGTACCGGAGCAGCACGTTTTCCTGCTCACCTCCATCCGTAGATTGTTCGCGGGTCACGGCATTACCTCGCGGAGCTCCTCGTCGCAGTCTGGGCACCGCTTTGAGGTGTTGAGTTCCTCTCCTGACTTCTCACACTCGGGGCAGATCCAGTCGATCCGCTCGTGCTTTCGCTCGGCGAGCTCGAGCAGCGCCTCGCCGAGTTCGTGGCGGTCCATCGACGACGGGACGATACGCTCCTCGCGGATCGCTTCGACGGTCGTCGTGTGTCCGGTCTCCTCCTCGTGTTCCTTCCGGAACTGCTCGACGAGATCGTGCTCGCGAACCTCTCCGCCGAGATAGTCGTCGCAGTCGTCGCACCGCCAGCCGATGACGACGCGCGGATCTTCGCCCGAAGATTGTGCATCGCCGTTCATTTTTGACTCACCGGATTCAGCACCTCGATCACGACGAACAGAACGCCGCCCGACATCCCAATTGCTTGCGCAAGTTCGGCGATCGCGTTCACATCACTGATCGGCGCCGAGTTGATTATTTGGTAGTATGCAAGGCAGCCGAGTAGCGCGACGGCGATTATGGAGACGACCATAACAACCTCTCCGGGGCGGCTGATTTTGTGTTCTTGCCCGACTCCTACAGCGTCTCGATCACTCGACACGGCGCACCACCTCCGGGTACCGCTCGGGATGCTTGTAGATCGCTTCGATCTGGACCGTGACAGCGACGACGAAGGCGAGTGCTGCGAGCCCTGTCGACACGAACCACATCGACGTCCCGCGGGTTCCGAACCACATCAGCGCGAAGTTCGCCGCTGCGAACACAGCGGCGCCGGTGGGCAGGTAGCGCCAGACCACGGAGCGTTCGACTTCCTCAGTGTCTCGATCACTCGGCACTCTCGCTCACCTCCCCGAGAACGGAACCGGTCGTGTGACACCGCGGACAGGGATGCTCGCGCCCGTTCATCGCCCGCCGGAGGTCATCGATCGGGTCCTCTACCCAGCCGTGACCGTGGCACCGTGGGCAGTCGTGCCACGAGACCATCCCGGATCGGACGTTCTCGACGCCTTCGCGGACGAGTGGGTCGTCGAACGGGTTGTCTTCGAAGTCGTGGCGGAGCCGGCCGACGTTGTCGCAGGCGCCTTCGCACTCCAATTGAACGGTCCGCGTCTCGCCGCCGGAGGTGCGCAGGACCTCGACCATCAGGTCGCCGCACTCCACGCAGTCGCCGAGGAAGGCGTGTTCTCGCCGGTCACTCGTCGCCATCGTCCACCTCCTCGAAGTGGTAGGAGACGACAAGCCGGACGTCGTCGTAGTCGAAGGCTCCGAGCTCCTTCTGCCGGAGGTCGACCCACTTGTTGTGGACCGGCACTTCAAGCGAACTCAGGAACTCCTCGATGTCGTCGGCGGTGCTGACGGCCTCGGTGGAGACGAGTTCCGGAGTGAGCCGATCGGGTTCGTCTCCGGATCGATCAGGCGACATTGTCCACCTCCGAAATAGGTCGCGTGTTCGTCCCGCCACAGTGACCGCAGACGATCGAGGCGTCAGAGGCGCGATCGTCGTAGAGGACGACGAGCTTGTAACCGCAGTCGTCGCAGTAGTGCGTGACGTCGTCTTCGCCGAGGTCCTCGTGTTCAAGTCCTCCGTCGTCTTCCGCGGTCATCGGTTCATCAGAGCTCGGTCACTCGCGCAGCTGTCACACTCGTCGTATGACAGCGGGATCGTCCCGTGACGCGGGCAGAACGCTTCGATCGTCACGTCGCCCCGAGTACAGTCGAAGTCCGGGTGTTCAACGTGTTCCTCCGGGCTCTCTACCAGATCGCTGGCGTACTCGGACTCGTGTTCGATCCCGCAGTTATCGCACGAAAGCCGAATGTGAGCGCCAGCGGCCATTTCCTTAGCCTTCTGGAGGTCGGTTTTGTGGTTTTCCGCCTCTGACAGGAGTTCTTTACCGAGCGCCCGCATCGTTTCCCAGTGGCCTTCGACGACACCGCCGTTCGCCTTTGCTACGATCCGATCGCCTTCGGAGTGTGCGACGACAACTTTCTCGTCCTGATCAGCTCCAGCCTCTAATTGAGAGCTATCTTCGCTCATGATGCACCTCGGCTGTGTCCGCGGATGAGTGATTCATCGAAGTCTCGAATCCGATTGATGACTGTTCCTGGCGCCACATCGTACCTCGGCGCTATATCGTACGAAGAGGCGCCTTCACGATACATTTCGACCATCGCGAGTTCGTCTACCCAAGTCACTGCTCGGTTATGATGGGAGCTGTGCTCGCCACGAGACATCAACGTCAGATTCTCAGGCCGGTTGTCCCAGCGGATCTCGTTGATGTGGTGGACGTCGTTCTCGACGACAGGGTCGAGGCCGTACTCCGCGATCGCGACGAGACGGTGTACGTAGACAAAGTCCGTGTCCTGTTTGTACCCGTGAGCCCAGCACTCAGTACCCTTGTCTGAGTGGGTGTAGAATGGGACTCGAACGTTTTCGCGTCGGGTGATTCCGTACCTCTTGATCCATCGGTTGACAGTCGCCGGTGAGCATCCGAGGTACGGCGCCATCTTCATGCCGGATAGCTTCTTCTCGTGGTAGAGGTACCGAAGAAGCTGCTCGTCTCTCCAAGGCTGCTCTAGCTCTTTGAGGTGAGCAAGCCCGGATTCGGATTGACCGCCGTCCGTTACGAGCTCGGGCTCCTCGGCGAGCTCGTCCTCGACGAAGTCCCGCGCCTGCCGGAACTCCGCCGCGATCACGTCGGCGCCGACGTCCCGCTCCGCCCAGTTGCCGGCGCGGTCGAGTAGTTCGGCGAGATCATCGCGGCTCTCCACCTGGAACTGCGGATCTTCCCGCTTAGATTGACCACCGTCCGTCATCGCACGCTTCTTCGCCGCCGTGCCGGTGTCGATGACCTCTTCAGACTCGTAGTTCCCGACGAATGACGACAGCGCCAGCTTCCCGGCCTGCGAATTACACCAGTCGGTGACCTCGTCTTCCGGGATCGGCTGGTAGAGCTCAATGATCGCAACTGCTTCGGCGACCTCGACGAAGCCTTCGGTCTCGTCGTCACGGACGTGGGTGTTGCGCCGGTGTCCGCCGACGATGACTCGCTCTCCCGGCTCCAAGCCCTGCTTGTCGGCGTTCTCGTTGTACTCCATGACACTGACGTATTCGACTTCTTTCTCACTCATTCTGAATCGCCTCGGTTAGCGCCGCGATCAGCTCCAGGGCGTCGTTGCGATCGCCGACGTACACCGGCTCGGCCTCTCCGCCCGGCCACAGCTGCTCGACGCGGTACTCGGTCTCGTGCGGCGGTGGGTTCCGGACGTGGGAGACGGCTAGACCGGCGTCTCCAAAGGAACCCGGCTCTCGAACCATGTGCCGCATGATCGTTGAGCTATCAATAGCCGTGCCTAACTCATCAGAGTCGCTTTCTGTTTCGCTCATTTTGGTCGCTCCCCTACCCGATGGGTAGGATGCCCGCGTGGGGATTCGATCCCCGGCGTCACGCCATCAAACGCGGGTAGGGGGCGACGAGCACCGCCGTGCGGAACGAGCGATCAGTGGGATGACGGTGGCAGAGGCGACTTCGCGCTTGGAACCCGTGCTCAGCCTCTCGGCGGTGCTCTACCTACCTGTATACGCGCCTACTACTTAGTAGTTACTCCGTCGCGACGGCGTCACGACTAAGTCCCGGCGGCGTGTAGACGGAACTACACCGTGCCAACTCCAGAATCACTAAGTCACGACGCCGCCGAGACGCCGTCAATGGTCAACGAGGACTACGTCCCGGACGCCGTTGAAGACGCCGTTATCGATGTGTTGCGCCGAGAAGGGCGGGCGAATCCGTACCTGATCCGCGAAGAGACCGACGATCTGTCGAAACAGCAGATCGGGACCGCACTCCAAAACCTGAGCGCTGCGGGGTGGGTCCGCAAGCGCACGCGTGGGTTGTATGACTACGTCGACGACCCGCGGGTCGGCGGCACCGCCGATGACGAGCCCGAGCTGCCCGACGCCGTGCAACGCGCCCACGATCGCCTCGACGAGTGGACGCCCGCCGACGCCAACACGCGCCGCGGGCGCACGGCGGCGAAGGAGGTCGTCACGTGGCTCAGCGAGCAGGACGGACCGCGGCAGCGCGGTGACGTGCTCGCGTGGGCGAAGACGCGTGAGGGGTACTACAGCGCGAGCACGCTGTGGGACAAGGTTGCCCAACCCGCGCTGAAGTACTTGGAGAGTGAAGGTGTCGTCGAGCGGACTCCAAACGTCGGCTACGAGATCGTCGACTGACCGCGTATCGAGTTCCGGTGTAACATATACGCCGATGTTACACCCCGGGTGTAACATGAAAACCGCCAGACGGCGGCGGGACTTCTCGCAATGTTACGGATGTTACGCTATCTGTAGGGGGTGCGTGTGTTGGCGTTGCGAGCGCGTGTGCGGGCGGGCGCTCGTGTGAAATACACCCCTTTCTATTTGGCGTAACATCCGTAACATCCGTAACATTGCCGGTGCCGTCCTGCGGTTTGGAATGTTACACCAATCTCTAGGAGGCGTAACATCCGTAACACCGCAACAGCAGAAAGTGGTCCCGCTTCTACAGCCGGCGGTACTCGCCCTCGTCGAGCCGTTCGAGAAGCGACTTCTCGCTCGCGACCGTGTCGAGAGCGTCCGCAACCGTGTCGGGGCTCGCGTC
>ENA-ORCR01000405-ORCR01000405.1-marine-metagenome-genome-assembly--contig:-NODE-405-length-25961-cov-3.273142_pt1 | contig 25961 bp, 23 predicted proteins | sample MGYA00237782_ERZ508514 | MGnify/ENA primary metagenome ERZ508514 (study PRJEB26185, sample SAMN06268960) | marine metagenome | isolation source: Eden Landing Ponds, San Francisco, CA, USA | place...
GCGCAGGCCTGCATGTCCACGTCGCCGTCGCCGATCTCGCAGAACTCGCCGTCGGCCATGTCCTTCATGTGGACGATCTCGACGCTGTCGCCGTAGCCGTCGAGGATCTCGACGGGGTCGTGGCCCGCGGTCTCGATCCAGCCCACGTCGGGTTCGAGCAGCGCGTCGGTGTGGTCGGCGAACACCTCGAAGCCCGTCGTGTCGTCGAACGCGGCGAACTCGTGGTCGTGGTTGTGGTAGTGCAGGTCGAAGCCCTGTTCCAGCATGTCCGCGGCGATCGCGTCGACGCGGTCGGCCGTCTCCAGCGTCGCCTCGCGGGTCTCGAAGTGTTGCGGGCCGAGCCACGGGACGACCGCGCCGTCGGCGCCGACGGTCTCGTGGAACTCGACGACCTCAGCGGGGTCGGACTCCATGTCGTCCACGTCGACGTGGGCCGCGGTCACGGCCAACTCCAGGTCGTCGAGGTGGTCGGCCAGTTCCGCGGCCGAGAGGCCGCCGAAGCCGCCGGAGAACTGCACGCCGTCGTAGCCGGCCGCCGCGCAGCGTTCGAGGATCTCCGCCATCGGCAGGTCCAGATCGCGAACCGAGTAGAGGTTGATCGCGGTGCGTACCATGGCGGTGGGTCGGTCCGCTGGGGTTTTAGTTCGGGGGTCGGGGCGCGACTCTCCGGGGGTAGCGAGGCGCGACCGAAGTGAGCGTCTCGGTGATGCGAACGGCGACCTGCGGGAGCCGTGAGCCGCGAGGTCCGACCGCAGGGAGGACCTCGGTAATACGAACGGGGAGCGGAGCGACCCGTGAGTCCCGCGGGGCGACCGAAGGGAGCGCCTCGGACGGGGTGATCGGGGAGCGGAGCGACCCGCGAGCCGCCAGGTGCAGCGGCAGCGAGCGCCTCGAAGATGCGGACGCTCTGGCTGCCCGACTCCGGTCGTGGGTTGCGGCGCGTCCGTCCGGGAGGCGTGGACTTTTGACCCGGCGCCGTAACGCGGAGGGTATGACGTACGACATCGCGTTCGTCGGAACGGGGCCCGAACCGGACAATCCCGTCTGGGGCGAGAGCGCGGCGATGGCCTACCGCCACGCCGAGGGCTACCGCGAGCGCGAGGACTGCCGGATCGTCGCCGCCGCCGACATCGTCCGCGAGAACGTCGCCGCCTTCGCCGAGGAGTTCGACGTCGCCGAGGACGGGACCTTCGAGGACTACGAGGCGATGCTCGACGCCGCCGACCCCGACATCGTCTCGATCTCGACGCCGGTGCCGACCCACGCCGAGATCGTGCTGGACTGCATCGCCAGCGGCGTCCCGGAAGCGATCCACTGCGAGAAGCCGATGGCGACGACGTGGGGCGACGCGCGACTGATGGCCCAGGAGGCCGCTCGGCGGGACGTACAGCTGACTTTCAACCACCAGCGGCGGTTCTCGCCGGTGTGGCGCGAGCCCAAGCGCGCCCTGGACGAGGGCGCCATCGGCGACCTGCAGCGGGTGGAGGTCGGGACGAGCACGCTGCTGGACAACGGCACCCACCACATCGACCTGGCGCACATGTACGCCGACGAATCGCCCGTCGAGTGGGTCATCGGCCAGGTCGACTACCGCGAGGAGTACGTCAAGTACGGCGCCCACAACGAGAACCAGGGACTGGTCCAGTGGGCCTACGACAGCGGCGTCCAGGGTATCGCGACGACGGGCTTCGGCGAGGACGGCGTGGGGGTCCACCACCGGCTGCACGGCACCGACGGCGTCATCGAGGTGACGCCGTGGAGCGAGGCACAGGCCAGGGTGCGCCGGGACGGCGAGGGCTGGGAGACGCTGGTCTCGGGCGTCGAGAACGCGGCGGCGGTCCCGCCGGCCATCGACCACGTCGTCGAGTGTCTGCACGAGGGGACCGAACCGGAGTTCTCCGCCCGGCGGGCGCTGTCGGTGACCGAAGTGATCTTCGCCGCCTGGGAGTCCTCGCGGCGGCGCGGTCGGGTCGACCTGCCGCTCCGGGTCGAGGACAACCCGCTCGAAGCGATGGTCGAGTCCGGTGCGCTGTCGCCCGACCCCGCCGACGAGGACTGACCGTCGAGGCGGGCGCTGGCCCGTCGGACGCCCGTCGGACGGCCCCGGAAGCTTATGGTGCCGGGGGAGCGTCTACCGGGTATGCTCAACGCGCTGGCACTCCAGTTGGACGTTCTCACGCAGCCCGTCGGGATCCTCGGCGTCCTCATCCTGCTGGCAGCGATCATCCTGATCGGTCGGTTCCTGCTGTCGATGGCCTGGCGGCTGGTGGTCATCGGTATCATCGTCGTGGGCACGCTGTACATCCTCAGCGTCCTCGGCTTCACGTTCCTGTAGCCGATCGCCGCCGCGAGCCGACCGAACGGGCGCCTCTCGCCCATGGATTTTTGCCCGCTCGGCCGAACCGCCAGTCGTGACGCAGTCGTCCGCCCCCGACGGCCGCGAGCAGGAGCGGCTGTTCGTCCGCCGCCGCGAGCGACGGCTCACCCGGACCCACGCCGCGCTGTGGGCGCTGATCCTCGCGACCACGGCGGCCGATATCGTCCTGACGATGGTCGGACTGGCCGGCGGGCTCCCGGAGGGGAACCCGGTCGTCGGGGCGATGATCGAGTCGTTCGGCCTCGCGGGCCTGTGGACGGTGAAGTTCGCCGCGATGTGCTGGCTGGTCGCCGGCTGGTCGCTACTCTCGGACCGCAACGCCTCGGTGTTCCTCGGGCTGTTCGCCGTCGTCACCTCGCTCGTCGTCGTCACGAACGCAGTCGTGCTGGTGGGCTCGTGACACCGGATTTCAGAAGTGACGGTCGACGAGCGCCACCACGGGGCGGGGCCGGAACCGACCGATTCAGACGCCGTCGAGGAAGTTTCGGATCACGTCGTGGCCGACGGCGGTCAGCACCGACTCGGGGTGGAACTGGACGGCCTCGATGGGGTGCTCGCGGTGGCGGATCCCCATCACCAGGTCGACGGTGTCGCCGTCGCCGGTCTCGGCCTCGGTGGTCGCGGTCACCTCGAAGCAGTCCGGTACCTCCGTGGCGACCAGCGAGTGGTAGCGGCCGCCGCGGATCCCCTGGTCCAGTCCCGAGAACACGCCCTCGCCGTCGTGGCTGATGGGGAAGGCCTTGCCGTGGATTGGTTCCGGAGCCCGTCCGACCGTCCCGCCGTAGGCGTAGACGGCCGCTTCGAGCCCGAGACAGACGCCCAGCGTCGGCACGTCGGGGCTTATCTCGGTCAGCACGTCGTTCGTGACGCCGATGTCGCGGTCGTTTTTCGGGTGGCCCGGCCCGGGCGAGATGACGATGGCGTCGGGCTCGGCCGCGCGCACGTCGTCCAGCGAGGCCGTGTTGCGGACGACCTCGGTGTCGGCGTGCTCGCTGACGTACTCGACGAGGTTGTAGGTGAACGAGTCGAAGTTGTCGACGAACAGCACCCGCCGCTCGTCGGCCCGCTCGCGCTGGCGACCGCTCATCGGGACACCTCCTCGGGCTCGGCGACCTCCTCGGCGTCGACCTCGATGGCCTCCAGCGCGTCGAGGACGCCCTGCATCTTCTGTTCGGTCTCCTCGTACTCGCTGGTCGGGTCGCTGTCGGCGACGATGCCGGCGCCGGCCTGGACGGTGACCCGGTCGGCGCTGTCGGCGGCGTCGTCGGGAATCTCGACGCCGTAGCGGCTGTCCAGATCCTCGACCGTAGCGGTGCGGATGACGATCGCGAGTTCGGCGTCGCCGGTCCAGGTGAAGTAGCCCACGCCGCCGCCGTAGGGGCCTCTCGGCGCGCGTTCGAGGTCGTCGATGATCTCCATGGCGCGGATCTTCGGCGCGCCCGAGAGCGTCCCGGCGGGGAACGACGCGCGGACCGCGTCGAAGGCGTCCGCGTCGTCGGCCAGCGTCCCCGTAACCGTGGACTCGATGTGCTGGACGTGGCTGTATTTGAGGACGCTCATGAACTCCTCGACGCGGACGCTGCCGGGCTCGGCCACCCGGCGCACGTCGTTGCGCGCGAGGTCGACGAGCATCGTGTGCTCGGCCCGCTCCTTGCCGTCGGCGAGCATCTCGCCGGCGAGCCGTCGGTCCTCGACGGGGCTGGTCCCCCGGGAACAGGTACCGGCGATGGGGTTCGAGAGGACGCGGTCGCCCCGCACCGCCACCAGCGTCTCCGGGCTGGCGCCGACGACCGAGAGGCCGTCGTAGTCGAGGACGTACATGTACGGCGAAGGGTTGACCGACCGGAGCGACTCGTACAGTCCCAGCGGGTCCACGTCGCCGTACAGCTCCCGCGTTCGCGAGATGACGCCCTGGTAGATGTCGCCCGCGAGGACGTGCTCTTTGGCCTTCTCGACGGCGTCCTCGTATTCGTCCTGCGGGCCGGCGGTCTCGCTCTCGCGGACGAACCCGCCGGTCTCCAGGTCGGCGGCGCCCGACAGGAGGTCGGCGACGCGCTCGACCTCGGCTTCGAGTTCCTCGTAGCGGGCGGCGGCGTCGTCGCCGGGTTCGAGCAGCGGCGTGCAGACGAGCGAGACGGTGTCCTCGACCTCGTCGAACACGAGCGTGCTCGTGGTGAGGACGAACTGGGCGTCGGGGTATCGGGAGTCGGGGTGCTCGAGGCCGACCTCGTCGAGCCAGCAGTCGTAGACGGCGTCGTAGCCGACGAAGCCGACGAGGCCGCCCTCGAAGTGCTCGCGGTCCATGTCGGGGAACCCGCGGCGCCGTACGTCGGGCATCGCGCCGCGGACGCTGTCGAGGGTGTCGCCGCCGTCGGCGTCGAAGAAGGTGTCGTAGCGGTCGTCGAACGTCTCGACGGTCGCGCCGTCGGCGTCGACGGTGACGACGCCTTTGGGGTCGTAGCCGACGAAGGAGTAGCGGGCGTGGCGGTCCTCCGTGGTCGGCGCGAACGCGCCGTCGGGGTCGCTGGAGGCGACCTTCTCGGCGCTCTCCAGCAGGAACGTGTAGTCGGCGCCCTCGATGTCGGTGGTCCGCCCCGACAGCGCGGCGTACGCCTCCAGCGGCTCCAGGTCGGTGTCCAGCTCGACCGCCGCGCGCACGACGACCGGTTCGTCGCCGTCGGCGTCGGCCAGCTCGACGAACTCCGCCTTCGACGGTTCGAGTTCGAGGTCGGTTCCGGGATCGGGGTCGCTCACGCGGCCACCTCCCGCCGGGTCGTCGCGGCGACGAACTCGCGGACGGCTTCGTGGTCTTTCTCGCCGCCGACGCGGTCGCCGTCCGCGCCGCGCTCGACGCCGGTCGCCACGTCGACCCCGAACGGGTCGACCGTCTCGACGGCCGCGGCGACGTTGTCCGGGGTGAGTCCCCCGGCCAGGATCACGGGTACGTCCAGGTCGGCGACGACCTCGCGGGTGCGCTCCCAGTCGTGAGTCTCTCCGGTGCCGCCGCCGCCGTCGGCGTCGACCGAGTCGACCAGCAGGGCGTCTGCGGGCTCGGCGTAGTCGCGAATGTCGTCGGCGTCGGCGTCGACCGCGACGACCAGATCCCCGCCCAGCCGACGGCCGAGCGCGCCGAGTTCGCCCGGCGAGAGCCCGCCGTGGACCTGCAGGGCGTCGGGGTCGACGGTCTCGGCGAGGTCGACCGCCTCCTCGACGGTCGACGGCATCGTCACGAGTACCCCGGTCACCAGCGGGGGGACGCCAGCCAGGAGATCCGCGGCCGTCCCGGCGTCGACTTCCCGCGGTGTGTCGACGGGCACGTCACAGATGACGCCGACGGCGTCGGCGCCGGCGGCGACGACGGCCTCGCGGTCGGCCGCGCGGGTGACGCCGCAGACCTTGACGCGAGTGGCCGGGCGCTCGTCGGCGGCGTCGCTCATCGGCCCCCGTCGGCGGCGACGCGCGTGCTGACCTCGCGCAGGTCGTCGAGTTTGGCGGCGGCGTCGCCCGAATCGATGGCGTCGGCGGCCGCCTCGACGCCCGCTTCCAGCGAGTCGGTCATGCCGGCGACGTAGACGGCAGCGCCGGCGTTCGCGAGGATGATGTCGCGTTTGGCGCCGCGAACGTCGCCCTCGACGATCCCCAGCAGGTCCTCTGCGTTCTCCTCGGGGGCGCCACCCGACACTGCATCGATATCGTGGGTCTCCAGGCCGATCTCGTCGGGGGTGATCGTGTACTCGGTAACCGCGCCGTCCTCGACCTCGGCGACGGCGGTCTCGTCGTGGACCGTGATCTCGTCCATGCCCGATCCGTGGACGATCAGGGCGTGGTCGACGGGCATCTCGGCGACGGCGCGACCGATCAGGCCCACCAGGTCTGGGTCGTAGACGCCCATGACCTGCGCGTCGGCGCCGGCGGGGTTCGTGAGTGGACCGAGGACGTTGAAGATGGTCCGCATGCCGACCTCGCGGCGCGGGCCGATCACGGCCTTCATCGCCGGGTGGAACGCGGGGGCGTGCATGTAGCCGATTCCAGCCTCCTCGATGGTCGCCTCGACGGCTTCGGGCGCGGTGTCCATGTCCAGCCCGACCTCCTCCAGCACGTCCGAGCTCCCCGACGACGAGGAGACCGAGTAGTTGCCGTGTTTGGCGATCGGGACGCCGGCGCCGGCGGCGACGATGGCGCTGGTCGTCGAGACGTTGATCGTGTCGTAGTCGTCGCCGCCGGTGCCGCAGGTGTCGACCAGCGGCGCCCGGTCGGGGTCGATGGTCCGGGCGGCCTCGCGCATCCCCTGGGCGAAGCCGGCGATCTCCGCCTCTGTCTCGCCCTTCGCGCGCAGCGCCGCCAGCAGCGCGCCGATCTGTGCCTCGGTCGCGTCCTCGAAGACGGCCGTCGCCGCCTCGCGAGCCTCCGCGAGCGTCAGATTCTCCCCGTCCGTGACTGCTTCGATGTATGCTTCCATGTGGATCACCGATGTGCGGTTTAGTTCTACGATGTACGAATCAGTACATTCACTTAAGGGTGTCGAGTGGGGGTCGACCGATCCGGCGGGCTCCCGGGTCGGCCGTGTTCGGGTTCGGACGACGGTCCGGAAGCGGGGCTGACGGTGGGGGCCGACGGGCGGCGCCGCCCCATTCTCAAAGTTTGTACCGCGGGGGGAGGGACTATATGAGAGTTCACTATACCGTAGGGATATGCGACCGACCCTCAAGCGACGGATCGGTGTGGCGCTGGGCGGGCAGTTCGCCCACGCGTGCTATCAGGTGGTGGTGCTCCTGGTCGCGCCGGGACTGTGGCCGGTCCTCGGCGGACTGGGCGCGCTCGCGGCCGCGGCGGGACTCGCGTACGCTTACCGTTCGGTCGGCGACGCGCTCGACGAACGGACCGACGAGCGGCGGGCCCTGCAGACCGCGCTGGCCGAGACCGAGCGCGAGCGCGACGACCTCCGCTCGCGGCTGGACGACGCGACGGCGGAGCTGGCGGATCTCCGGGCCGACCTCGACGCCCGGCCGGCCGCGCCGCCGGTGGCGACGCCCGACGGCGGGGTCCAGGCCGCCGACGAGGCCGCCCTGGCCGACTACGAGGGCAGCGTCCGGACCGTCGGGACGGCGCTGGACGCCTTCGGCGAGGGCGACCTGACCCAGCGGCTCGACGCCGACGACGACTCCGAGGCGCTGGCGGAGCTCGCCGCGGAGTTCAACGAGATGGCCGCGGCCTTCGAACAGACCTTCGACGCGGCCGCGGGGTTCAGCGAGGAGGTCGTCGGCTCCTCCGAACAGGTGACGACGGCGACCCAGGCGGTCACCGACTCCAGCGAGAAGGTCGCCCAGCGCGTCCAGGAGATCGCCGACGTGTTCCACGAGCAACACCAGCAGATCAGTCAGATCTCCTCGGAGATGTCGGACATGTCCGCGACCATCGAGGAGATCGCCGCCTCCTCGGACGAGGTCAAGGAGATGGCCGACCAGACCGAGCGCTCGACCGTCGAGGGCATCGAGGCCGGCCGCTCGGCGCGGGACACCATGGACCAGGCCCAGGACCAGATCGGCGACGTGGTCGAGACGGTCACCGAGCTCAACGAGCAGATGAACGAAGTCGGTCAGATCGTCGACCTGATCGACGACATCGCCGAGCAGACCAACATCCTCGCGCTCAACGCCTCGATCGAGGCGGCCCACGCCTCGGCGGGCGCGAACAACAACGGCTTCGGCGTCGTCGCCGACGAGGTCAAGAGCCTCGCCGAGGAGACCAAAGACGCCACCAACGAGATCGAGGGACTCATCGGCGAGATTCAGGACCAGACCGACGAGACCGTCGACGAGATCACAGAGATGGAATCGACCATCGACGAGGGCAAGGAGACGGTCGGCGAGGGGCTCGACGCCCTCGAAGCGATCCTCGAACACGTCCAGCAGACCGCCTCCGGCGTCACCGAGATCTCCAACGCCACCGACGACCAGGCCGCGAGCTCCGAGGAGGTCGCCTCGATCGCCGACGAGGCCGCCGAGACCAGCAAGCAGAACGTCGAGGAGGCCGAACACGTCGCCGCTATCGCCGAGGAACAGAACCTCGCGCTGTCGGAGATGTACGTCAACGCGAAGATGCTCACGATGCGTGCCGAACAGCTCTCGGCGCTGTTCGAACGCTACCAGACCGAGTAGGGTCGGTCATCGGTCGCCGCGGTGCGGGCGTTCTCTCCGCTCTCGCCGTGATCTCTCCCTTCTCGCGCACAGTCTCTCCGGTCACGACGCCTTTAACTCCCGCAGTCGAGCAGTACGGCTATGGGACACGACGACCGAGTCCGCGCGCGACTCGACGACTATCTCGCAGCGAACGACCTCGGAGCCGTCTGGTTCGCCCGGCCGTCCTCCTTCGCCTGGCTGACCGGCGGCAACAACGTCGTCGACCGGGCCGCCGACATCGGCGTCGCCGCGGCCGGCTACGACGGCGACGGCCTCACCGTCGTCACCGACAACATCGAGGCGGGGCGACTCGCCGACGAGGAACTCCCCGACGACGTGACCGTCGAGGCCGTCCAGTGGCACGAGACGGACCTGCCCGAGGCCGTCGCGGCGGTCAGCCCGACACCGGCGGCCGCCGACTTCGACGTGCCCGGCTTCGAGTCGCTCGACGCGACCGACCTGCGTCAGCCGCTGACCGACCGGGATATCGAGCGGTACCGCTCACTCGGCGCGGACACTGCCGAGGTCGTCGAGGCGGTCGTCCGCGAGGCCAGCGCCGACGACGAGGAGCGCGAGGTGGGCGGCCGCCTGCGCGACCGCCTGTTCGCCCGCGGGATCGACTCGCCGGTCGTCCTCGTCGGCAGCGGCGAGCGCACTCGAAAGTACCGCCACTACACCACCCGCGACAGCGAACTCGGCGACTACGCGCTGGTCTCCGTGACGGCGGTCCGCGACGGCCTCCACGCCAGTATCACCCGCTCGGTCGCCTTCGACGCGCCCGAGTGGCTCGACGAGCGAACCGAGGCGGCTATGCGCGTCGAGGCCAGTGCCCTCGCCGCGACCCAGCGCGTCGGCCGCGAGGGCGGAGTCGCCGGCGACGTGTTCGACGCGATCGCCGACGCCTACGCCGCGGTCGGCTACGAGGGCGAGTGGCGCAACCACCACCAGGGCGGCGCCGCCGCCTACGCCGGCCGCGAGTGGTTCGGGACGCCCGACTCCGAGTCGTCGGTCCACCAGCCGATGACCTACGCCTACAACCCCACGGTCCAGGGCGCCAAAAGCGAGGACACCCATCTGGTCACCGACGACGGTATCGAACTGCTGACCGGGACCGGCGACTGGCCGACCGAGACGGTCGAGCCGGTCGGCGACGGCCCCGCGGTCGAACGCCACGCCGTCCTCCACCGCTGAGACGGCGCCGACCGGTCACTTCTCGTCGACGCAGCCGCTTGCGAGCGGCGCTACCCGGAAAAACGAGCGTTGTGGGATCAGTCGTCGTCGGCGACCGCGCCGGTCGCGGCCCCCCCGCGAGCTGTCACGCGGTAGGCGGGCTTGCGCACGATCTCCGTCCGGTGGCAGCGAGCGCAGACGTACTCCGTCAGCTTCGTTGTCTCGTCGTTGTGGCTCATGCGCTCGCCGCAGTTCGGGCACTCGGGCATTATATTCCTAATATGGTGGGGAACACTATAAATAGTTACGTTCCCGCGTCTCGTCGGCGATAATCGCGGTGCTACCGGGCTGAAAAGTGCGAATACGGCGATGTATCAGTGCGAGCCGCTGGGGATCGGGGTCTGGTCGTCTGTCGAGTCGAGGGCGCGGAGTCGGCGTTCGACCGCGTCGCGGTGGTCGGTCAGCGCGTCGAGCGCTTCCGGGACGAGCTCGCGGGCGGTCGGGACGGTCTCGCCGAGCGCGTCGTAGGCGTCGCGGTAGCAGGCGGCCGCTTGCGCGGTCCGGCCATCCGCGCGGTGGTCGTCGCCCGCGCGGACGCGGTCGGCGGCGTACCGGCGGCGCGTCTCGACCAGCGTCCCCGCCACGGCGTCGATGGCGTCGCGGATCGCCTCGGTGTCCCCCTCGAAGCGGCGGTCCGACCGCCCCCAGTCGAGTTCCAGCGCCGTCCGGTAGCGGTCCAGGGCGAACTCGAGGCGGTCGCCCCGCTCGCGCAGGTCGTCGGTCTCGTGGGCGCGCCCGCGAGCCTCCTCGGCGGACTCCACGGGCGCGCGTTCGAGCGCGGCGACGTTGCGTTCGACGCGGTCGCGTTTCGCCCGGAGCCGCTCGGCGACCGCCTCGTCGTCGGTCGTCGCGAGCGCCTCCTCGTAGTCGTCGTGGGCCCGCCCGTAGGCGGCGTGGGCGGCCTCGTACTCGCCGTCGCGCCACCACCCCTCGGCACGGTCGATCGTGCGGGCCGCCCGCCCCTCCAGCGCCGAGCGCCGGGCGTCCTCGATCCGCGCTTCGACGCGCTCGATCCGGTCGGCCGCGGCGACCACGCCGTCGGCGCAGAGCTCGCGCTCGCTGCGCCGGGCGGCATCGGTTTCGGCCATCGCGTCGCGGACGGCCGCCAGCGCGTCGTCGTACCACCGCGAGCGGGTGAGCCGGTCCGCCTCCGCGACGGCCGTCCGCGCGTCGTCCAGCCGTTCCTCGATGGCGATCCACGACAGCGACGCCGCGTCGAGGTACTCGACCATCGGGCCCAGCCCCGACCGGCTCGGGAAGTGCCACTCCACGTTGGCCGCGGTCGTGACGACGAACTCGCTGGCGAGGACGCCGTCGCTGTGCTCGACCACCTCCACGTCGGCCAGCGACAGGTCGATCGCGCGGTCCCCGCCGTCGGTATCACCGACGACAAAGCGCAGCCGCGCGTCCGTCGCCAGCGCGAACGCGCGGTAGCCTTCCCCCGGCGCGATCCGCTCGGTCTCGTCGCTCCCGACCTCGCTCCGGAAGACGCCCTTCTTCCCGTTCGATCGCACCAGTACCGGCCGCTCGCCGTCTTCGAGATACGACCCGAGCGGCGCCTCCCGCAGGTACCCGTCCGACAGGATCCCCCCGCGCCCCATCCCCCCGAGCGTCTCGTCGTCGACGCCCTCTATGTTATCTGGATTGATAATCGGGGCCATACCGAGTCGTACAGACCGGGGCGTAATGAGTGGCTAGGTTCGGTCGCTGATAGGTCGGCGGATACGTGCCGGATCGTCGCCAGTCGGTCGCTGGCCCGGTCGGACCCGGACCAGTCCGGCCGCGGTGGGGACGGTCGCCGATGTGTCGCGACCGTCGCGGCCGGGCGTCGAGGCTGTCCCCGTCGGGGCCGCCGGCAGACGCGCGTCTGACTGAGTTTTAGGTGGGATCTGTCGAAAGAGGGCCGTGGATGGCACGATTCACGATACAGTTGCCCGCAGAACTCGCGGGCGACACGACGACGGGCGAGCGGACGGGCGCGGACGGCGCGGGGCGGCGCGAGACGCGGACCGACGGCGGCGAGTTGGACGCGGCGACACGGGGGTTCGTCTCCTGGGTCGAGTGCTGGGCCGACGGGTAGGCTCGCGGACCGTTCTCAGAGGCCGTCGACGAGGCGGCCGGCGATTCGCTGTGCCCCCAGCGACGGCGAGATGTCGGGGTGGTCGGCGGCGACGGCCGAAACCTCGCGGTCGAGTTCCTCGCTGACTCGCTGTTCGAACTCCTCGACGATCCCGGGGATGCAGGCCATGCCGCCGGTGAGGACGATGCGGTTGTCCAGCGCCAGCTGGTACACTTTCATGTAGTCGTTGGCGAGCTCGGGCAGGAAGGTGTTGCAGAACTCCTCGACGGCGTCGTCGAGGTACTCGTTGCAGGCGTCCATGACCGAGCGCTCGATGGTGAACTCGTGGGCGCCGCCGCCGGGCTGCTGGATGATGTCGGTAAAGGGTTCGAAGCTCTCGAAGTCGGCGTGTTCCTCCTTGTACTCCCGGGCGGTCTGGGTGTCGATGTTGACCCGGCCCTGGGTCTCCTCCTCGACGTAGTTGGCGATCATCCGGTCGACCTCGTTGCCGGTGACCGCGCCGGTGGTGAACGGCGCCAGCTGCTCGCCGCGGCGATACCCCGACGCTTCGAGGTTCGTCGACCCCATGTTGACGGCCACGAAGATCTCCTCGATCGCTTCGAGGTCGTCGCCGCGGGCCGGGATCGCCCCGCAGAGGGACTCGGGATAGCTCTCGACCAGCGCCGACCCGATCGAGGAGTCCTCGATCACGCCTTCGAGGTTTTCGAGCCCCTCGGGGTTGTCGATGGTCGGGATGGCGTAGACCACGCCGCTGTTCTCGGGCACGTCGTTGGCGTCGATGACCTCCTCGAAGAAGGTCTTCGTGAGTTCGGCACGCTCCTCGTCTTCGGGCAGGCCCGAGCGGAGCATGAACTGGACCTCGTCGGGGTACTCCGTCGCGGCCTCCTCGCCGTAGAGGACCCGCTCCTCGCCGGTGAGCGCGTCCTCGTAGGTCGCCAGACAGGTCAGGGTACGGATCGTCTGGATCTCGCCGTCGTCGTCGGGGTAGGCGATCACCGTGCGGGTACTGCCGAGTTTCACGCCGATGGGTACCGGGTCGTCGTCGCTCATGTCCCCGGATTTACCGTCACCCCGGATAAATGTACCCCGTAGATTATCGTTTCTGTGAACGTCGATCCCGTCGGAAATTAGCCACGACGAACCCGGAAATTACGGGACCGGAGCCCTCCGTCGGTCCGCTCCCCCCGAGAGCGGCCGTCCGGACGCCGCGGCCACTCCTCGCCCGGTCTCCCCGCTCGCCGGGGGTTCGGTACAGTTAAGCCGAACCGTTAGTAGGATACTAACAACAGAGTTGTCGTGATGAACGAACACGGAACGGACGACCGGCGGAGGGATCGCTGATGGTCGGGATGGACGACGTGGCCGACGGCATCGTCGAGCACCGGCGGCTGGTGGTCGTGGCCCTGCTCGTGGTGATCGGCGCGGTCGGGGCCGGGGCGGCCCAGGTCGAGGACTCGGCGTCGTTGTCGCAGTTCGAGACCGACTCGACGGAGGCCCAGAAGCTCGAGTACGTCGACGAGAACTTCGGCACGGGCGGGAACACGACGACCGTCCAGGTGATCGTCCGCGAGGACAACGTTCTCGCGCGAGCGTCGCTGCTCGAACAGCTGCGCTTCGAGCGCGCGATCGTCGACGACGCCTCGATAAACCGGACGCTCGACGACTCGCAGCCGCCCGCGGGGATCGCCAACGTCGTCGCGACCGCCGTGATCCGGGAGGAACGGGTCGCGAACCTCACCGAGCGCGGTCGGGCGCTGGGGGCCGAGCGCCAGCGGCTCAACGAGACGGGCGCGCGGCTGAGCGACGCGCTCAACCGCACCCGGGGGCTGCAGCAGACGTACGTCGAACTCAACCGCTCGCGGGCGCGCGGTGAGATCGACAACGCGACCTACCGCCAGCGGTCGGCCGCGATCGAGCGGAACCTGACCGCCACCCGGACCGACGCCACGGCGGGGCTGTCGGCCAACCAGACGGCGACGTTCGCCGATCTGACCGGCCAGGCGCGGACGCTCCAGACGCGGCTGGCGTCGCTGAACGCCTCCTACGGCCAGGGCGAGATCAACGAGTCGACCTACCGCAGCCGCTCGGGCGAGATCCAGGCGCAGTTCGGCGAGGTGTACGCCGGGATCGAAGGGGTGCTCGCGCCGGACGCGCGCGCACTGCGCGAGCGGGCCGCGGCGCTGCAGGCCGACCGGGCCGAGCTACGGGCGGCCGTCGAGAACGGCTCGACCCCGGCGCTTTCCGAGCAGATCGACCAGGTCGAGTCGATGAACGCCTCGGCGGTCGAGGCGGGCGTCGAGCGGGTACTGAGCGAGGGCAGCGGGGCGCAAGCGTTCGCGCTGATGCCGACCAGCTACGAGCCCGGGTCGACGAGCGCCGGCGCGACGATGATCGTGGTGACCCAGACTACCGAGTCGGCGGTCGCCCAGGGGTCGGCGAGCACGCGCATTCAGGACTCCCAGACGGCGATCCAGACGGTCGCACACGAGCGGCTGAGCGGCGACGCGCTGGTGTTCGGCGCGGGTATCATCGCCGACGAGACCAACCGGTCGATGCAGGACAGCCTCACCGTCGTCGGGCCGTTCGCGCTCCTGTTCGTCCTCGTGGTGTTGACGATCGCTTACCGCGATCTGCTGGACATCCTGCTGGGCGTGCTCGGACTGGCGCTCACGCTCATGATCACCTTCGGCTACATGGGATGGATGGACGTGGCGTTCAACCAGCTGTTCGTCGCCATTCCCGTCCTGTTGATCGGGCTGTCGATCGACTACGCGATACACGTGTTCATGCGCCATCGCGAGCAGCGAGGGACTGAGGGTGACGGGGGCGACCCCGCGGCGGTCGCGGGCTCGATGCGGACGGCGCTGGCCGGCGTCGGCACGGCGCTGGTGCTGGTGACCGCGACGACGGTCATCGGCTTCCTCTCGAATCTCACGAGCCCAGTCGGTCCGATCCGCGAGTTCGGCGTCGTCAGCGCGGTCGGTATCGTCGGTGCGCTCGTCGTCTTCGGCGCGCTGATCCCCGCGCTCAAGGTCGAGATCGACGCCCTGCTGGAAGGATACGGCTTCGACCGGCGCAAGCGGGCGTTCGGCACCGGTGGCGGCGCGTTCGGCCGCCTGCTCGAAGTCGGCGCGACCGCCGCCGACCGGGCGCCGTGGGCGGTCATCTTCGTCACGCTGCTGATCAGCGCCGGCGGGGCCTACGGTGCAACCCAGGTCGACACCTCCTTCGCCCAGAAGGACTTCATCGCCGAGGAGCCCCCCGAGTGGATGGACAGTCTGCCCGAGGAGATGCAGCCCGGCGAGTACTCCATGCGGGCGACCTTCGAGTACGTCAACGAGAACTTCCTGCGGGAGGACGCGACCGCGGAGTTCCTCTTCGAGGGCGACGTGGCGACCGCCGACGCGCTCGAACGGGTGAACAGGACCGGCGAACTCGCCGCCGAGAAGGGCGTGACGGTCGAGCTCTCGAACGGCGAGGCCGACGTGCGCAGTCCGCTGACGGTTATGCGCTCGGTCGCGGCGGCCAACGAGACGTTCAACGCGACGCTCGCGGCGAGCGACACCGACGGCGACGGACTGCCCGACCGGAACGTCGCCGGCGTCTACGACGCGCTGTACGAGACGGCGCCCGACCAGGCCCGTCAGTTCATCGAGCGCGAGGACGGCGACTACGAGGCCCTGCTGCTCACCGCGTCGCTGCGGGGCGGCGCCTCGGGGTCGGCGGTCACGACCCAGATGGACGCCGTCGAGTCGGCCGTCTCCGGCGGCGACGTGACCGTCACCGCGACCGGCCGGCCGATCGTCAACGAGATCGTCCAGTCGGACCTGCTCACCACGGTCGTCGAGAGCCTGATCATCACGCTCGTCGTCTCCTTCGTCTTCCTGATGGTCGTCTACCGCGTGGCCGAGGGGTCGGCGACCCTGGGGCTCGTGACGCTGCTTCCGGTCGTGTTCAACGTCTCGTGGATCCTCGGGACGATGTACCTGCTGGAGATCCCGTTCAACGTCCTGACGGGGATGATCACGAGCCTGACCATCGGGCTCGGGGTGGCCTACAGCATCCACCTCAGCGAGCGGTTCAGCCTCGAACTCGACCGGGCGGGGTCGGGCAGCGAGGCGATGCACACCGCCGTCACCGGGACGGGCGGCGCGCTGCTGGGCTCTGCGGCGACGACCGTCGGCGGCTTCGGCGTCCTCGTCTTCGCCATCCTGCCGCCGCTCCAGCAGTTCGGTTTCATCACCGGCCTGACTATCGTCTACGCGTTCCTCGCGAGCGTGTTCGTCCTCCCGAGCCTGCTGGCGGTGTGGAGCCGCCACCTCGGGCCCGCCGGCGCCTTCGCGGCCGGCGGCGACGACCGACCGGACGGGACCGCGACGACCGCCGACCCGATCGGCGGCGCGAACGGCGCCGCTCCCGCTTCGAACGGGGCGACCGGGACCGGGGCCGCCACCCCGGCGGGCGCCGAATCCGCGGCCGACGCCGCCGCGCCATCCGGAGCGGCCGCCGCGACCCCGACGGCCAGCGCGCGGACCAACGGCGAGTCGCTGCCCTACGCCACCCGGACCGTCGAGCCCGCCCGGGTCACCCCCGGCGGGGTCGCACGCGTGACGGTCACGGTCCCGTCGGCGACGGGACGGGTCGTCCTCCGCGAGGCGCCCTCGGTCGGGACGGTCTCGCTGGAGCGCGTCTCGCCCGAGCCGATCGAGCGGGTCGCCGCCGACGGCCGGGTGTACGCCGTCTGGTCGTTCGACGCCGACGCCGGCGAGCGCGCCGAACTCGAGTACACGCTGGCGGTTCCAGAGGGGCTGGCCGACGGCGAGACGGTCGCCTTCGACGGCGAGTTGCTCCTGCCGGACCACGCCGTCCCGGTGGCCGGGCCGGACGCCGCACCCGTCACGACCGACGTGGCGGGGGCCATCCTGGCCGCCGGGGCCGTCGACGAGGGTGACGTCGCCGACGCGGGCCGGCACTTCGCTGCGGGGACCCTCTCGGCCGACGGCTTCGAGCGCGTCTATCACGCCTGGCTCGACGAGCACGCGAGCGACCGAGCGAACGGGGAATCGGCCGCGGAGGACGCGGGCGACGGCGACTCGCGGGCCGACCACCGCGCGGACGGTCGACGGAGCGGGGGAACCGATGACTGACGACGGCGAGTCCGAGGCGGTCGAGGCGCTCCAGCGGCTCGGCCTCTCGAAGTACGAGGCGGGGGTGTTCGTCGCCCTCGAACGCCTCGGCACGGGGACCGCCCGCGACGTGGACCGCATGACCGACGTGCCCCGCTCGCAGGTGTACGGCGCCGCCGAGAATCTGGAGGAGCGCGGCCTCGTCGAGGTCCAGCAGTCGAACCCGATCCAGTACCGCGCCGTGCCGCTGGACGAGGCCCGCGAGACGCTCGCCGAGCGCTTCGAGCGCGAGCAGGAGCGGGCCTTCGAGTACCTCGAACGCGCCCGGGCCGGCGCCGACCACAGGGACGAACACCAGGAGGGTGTGTGGACGGTCCACGGTCGCGACAACGTCTCCTCGCGGATCCGTCAGATCGTCGCCGACGCCGAGGAGAGCGTCCTCTACGCGAGCGGGCCGGACCTGCTCGACGACGAGGTGGCGGCGGCGCTGTGCGAGCGGGCCGACGACATCGACGTGTGGGTCTGTACCGCACACGTCGACGACCCGGCGCTCGTCGAGGCGTTCGCCGATTCGGCGGTGACGCTCGCGCCGTTCCCGGACGACCCGACCGACGACGCCGCCGGGCGGCTGCTCGCCGTCGACGGGCACACGATCCTGCTCAGCGTCCTCGGCGGCGAGGAACTCCCCGGCGTCCGCAAGGAGACGGCCATCTGGAGCGCCGACACGGGCATCGCGACGGTGCTGCTGGAGCTGTTGCGCAGTCACCTCGCGGAAGACATCGAGACGAAACTGTAGCGCCGGTCACCCCCGCGACCGGCCGATCGTGGTTCAGGTGCGGTGCGGTCCGCGAGCGCGATTCGACCCCGGACTCGTCACTGCATCCCGGTGAGCTTCGCGACGTAGACGAGGCTGAGCATGTGGTCGTCCACGTCGAGGTCGTTGCCCTCGTTCGAGCCGTTCTCGTCGATCCCCAGGAGGTAGTCGTTGAGCTGGCCGGCCACGTCCTCGGTGATCCAGTCGATCGACTCGTAGTACTGCAGTGCGTCGGCGGCGCCCTTGTAGCCGGCGTGCATCAGCAGGAACTCCAGCCACTCGAAGACGACGAACTCCGCGGCGTAGGTGTCCGGAACGGACCGCAGATACGGTTTTTCGAGGTCGTCCTGGCCGCCGACCAGCGGGAGCAGTTCGCGATACAGCCCGGCGCGGAAGGAGTCACCGGCGGACATGCTCGCGTCGCCAGCGTCGGCGAGCGGCCCCCACTCCGCCTCGCTCGGGTCGTCGGGTCGGGGGTCTTCCGGTCGGCCCTCGTCCGGTCGCGGGTCGTCCAGATCGTCGCGCTTGCGCGCCATCTCGCGCAACTCGTTGAGGTCGTAGTCCCGGGGGTTGATGGTCATCGATACTAACGTATCTCGCCCCGCCGGCATAAATCTTGCACACGGTCAGACGCCCGTCTGACGGCGTCTCCGCGGCGCTGGGCGCGCTCGCGGTCGTCGCCGTCGGTCGATCCGCGCCTCGGGGCCGCCCGCGCAGCGGGTGCGGTCGCCGGACGACGGCCGATTTCAACGTTTGATAGCCCGGCGCGTACCTTTTTGATGTGGTAGCGTCGACTCGGGGACAACGTGGCGAGAAGCACCGGACCGGCGCGCATCTGCGTGACCAACGCGAAGGGCGGGACCGGCAAGACGACGGTCGCGATCAACGTCGCGGGGGCGCTCTCCGAGCGCGGGCGCGACGTGCTGTTCGTCGACCTGGACCCGCAGGGTAACGCGACCGAGGGCCTGGGGCTGCTCGAGGAGTACGACTCGGCGCCGCCGACGCTGTTCGACGTGCTGACCGACGGCGATCAGCGCGACCGCATGGCGGACCTCGTCGTCGAGCACCCAGAGATGGACGTGGTTCCGAGCAACATCGACATGCTCCAGGCCGAGCGGGAACTGACGATCGCCGACCTGGTGGCCCGCGCCACCGCGGGCGAGGCGGATATCGACCCCGCGGCCCTGTCGGCGCTGGCGGTCAACGTCACGCCAGACACGGTCTCGGGCGGCCACGCCCTGGACACGCTCGACGACGCGCTCGGGCACGTCGAGGGAGACTACGACTACGTGGTCGTCGATTCGCCGCCGTTCTACGGCAAACTCACCGACACCGGCATCTACGCGACGCGGAACATCCTCGTCCCGGCGCTGACGGAGGCGACCTCCGAGCGGGCCATCGAGCTGCTCATCGACCAGATGACCGCGCTGGAGGCCCAGACCGGGATCACCGTCGACACGCTCGGCGTCGTCGCCAACCGCGTCGAGACCACCGGCGAGGACGAGACGATGCTGGAGTGGTTCGAGGCGGTGTTCGCCGACGACCCCGTCTGGGAGGTCCGCAAGCGCGTGGCGCTCCAGCGGGCGTTCTCGGCGGGCGAGTCGATCTTCGCCTACGACCCGTCGGTCGACATGGCCGACGTGTTCCTCGACATCGCGGCGGACCTCGACCAGCAGTTCGGCTACGCGGAGGTACCAGCATGACCGACGACGAACGCATGGACCGCGCTCGGCGCATCCGCGAGATGCGCGAGGGCGCCCGACCGGACGACGAGGCACAGGGCGACGACCGCGACGCCGACGACGCCGAGGACGGCGCGGAAGCCGACAGCTCCGTGGACGCCGACGACGGCTCCGCCGACGGCGACGACGCCCACGACGGCGCGGCGACCGACGACGACACGGCCACCCACGACACCGCGGACGATGAGAACGCCGTAAGCGCCGCCGAGGCCGACGATACCACGGTCTTCGACGACGCCGCGACCGACACGTCGGCCGGGGGAAGCCAGGTCGAGGCGGAGGCCGACGGCGGTCCCGACGCTGCCGACGCGGACTCCGGGGACGGTTCCGCCGACGAGCCGTCGGAGTCGAGCACCGACGAGGCCGCCGAAGCCGTGGCGAACCTGGATATCGACGAGAGCGCGGTCGGCGGCGCCGAGGCAGCCGGCGACGCCGGCGACGGGGGCGACGACGGCGGCACCATCCACATCCCCGGCGCCGACGTGGGCGACGTGGACGTCGACGTCGAGGAGATGGCCCGGCAGGCGGGTCTCAGTTCCGCTGAGGGCGTCGACGCCGACGCCGGGGACGACGACGCGGAGCTGGGGATCGGCGCGACGGGTGCCGCCGGCCGCGCCGCGGCGGCCGAGGAGGACACCGGCGAGGAGACCCGGGTGCTGGAGTTCTCGCTGGGCGACGAGCAGTACTGTCTCGACATCGAGTACGTCGAGGAGATCGTCAAGCGCGAGACGGTGACCCGAGTGCCCAACACCCCCGACTGCGTCGAGGGCGTCGTCGACCTGCGCGGGCAGATCACGACCATCCTCGACCCGAAAGTGCTGCTGGACATCGACCAGACGGGCAGCAAGGACCTCATCGTCGTCTTCGACCCCGACGCGTTCGACGACCAGGGCGCCGTCGGCTGGGTCGTCGACGACGTGAATCAGGTGACCCCCATCACCGAGGAGGAGGTCAACGACTCCCCCGTCGATCAGGACCACATCAACGGCGTCGTCGACCGCGACGGCGAGTTCGTCATCTGGACGACGCCCGAACTCGATCTGGACGAAGTGGCCGGCTAGGAGTCGTAACCGACGCGTTCGCAGCCCGCGTTTCGGCTGGACATCTCGAATGCTGAAAGCCCTCGACCCGCTCGCTCGGAATTGGATCGACCGCACTCGACGGAGACCGCACGCGATGAAAGCCCTCGACCCGCTCGCGGTCGCTGACCGGGATATCCGCGCTCTCCGCACCGCTCGCGCGGATAGTAGCCCGCTCAGGCGACTATCGGCGCGAGCGCGCCTCGCCCTTTCAGTCCTCCAAGGAACCGCACAGCAACCGCACCGGGCCACACACCTCCCCAGCCGATTCGCTCGGTCGCTCCGCTCCCTCGCTCATCCCTCGCACGGCTTCGACTCGCGGCCTCACTATCGTTCGGCACGCTCGACAGCGCGCGCCACCGCAATTGCTCACTACGTCTCCTGCACCGAACATTCCTCTCCGTCCAGTCTCGCTCACTTCTCGACGCGGTCGAAATCGTCCTCGTCGTCGGTCTCTTCCCCCTCCTCCTCCGGCCACCCGACTTCCTCCCGGACGAGGTCGGCCGCGTTCTCGACGGCGCCGACGCTGGAGAGGTAGCCGGCGCCGACGGTGGTCTTGAGCGCCTTCGCCGAGCGCCCGCGGAGCACTTTCGGGCCGACCTGGGCGACGGCGCCGTCGCCGACGCTGACGAGCCAGCCGAGCGAGGCGAAGCGGTAGCCGTCGAGGCGGGGCTCGAAGCCGCCCTCGCCGGAGCGTTCGTGGTCGACGAGGCGGGCGATGTTGTCGGCGGCGACGCCGGCCTCGCGGATGGCCGCCTGGGCGCTGGCGGGGACGGCCTGGCCGTCGGTGTCGACGATCCGGCCGGCGTCGCCGACGACGAAGGTGCCGTCCTCGTAGCGCAGGTCGCCGCGGACGACCGGGCGCTCGCCGCGGAGGGCGTCCGGCCCGCGGATACCGCCCGTCCAGACGAACCCCTCGTAGTCCTCGCTCGCGCCGTCGGCGAAGGTGATGGTCTCGTCGTCCGCGCTCGCGACGGCGCGGCCGGTCTCGACGCGCACGTCGCGCGCGTCGAGCTCCTCGCGGACCGCCCGCTGGAAGTTCTCAGGGAAGTTCGGCGCGACGCTGTCCGCCTGTTCGAGGAGGACGACCTCGACGGCGTCGCGGGCCCCCTCCTCGCGGGCGAGCGCGGCGAGTTCGCCGGCGACTTGCACGCCCGACAGCCCCGCGCCGCCGACGACGACGCGGGCGGGGTCGTCGGTCGTCCCCGCCTCGACGGCGTCGAGGAAGTCCGCGCGGACGGCCTCGGCGTCGGCCAGGCGCTTGAGCGGCGTCGCGCGCTCGGCGACGCCGGGCAGATCGTAGTAGTTGGTCTCGGCGCCGAGACAGACGGCGCCGGCGTCGTAGGAGAGCGTCTCCGTTTCGCCGCCGGCGTCGAGCGTGGCGACGCCCGCCGCGGTGTCGATGTCGGTGACCGTCGCCTCGCGGACGGTCGCGCGGTCGAGCACCTCCGCGAGGTCGACGACGATCTCGTCGGCCAGTCCGGGGTGGCGGACGACGCGGTGGAGTTCGTGCTGGACGAGGTGGGTGGCGTCCTCGTCGACGACGACGAGGTCCACAGCGTCGGGGAGCGACGATTCCAGGTCGCGGGCGAGGGTCAGGCCGGCGTATCCGGCACCGAAGACGGCGACGCGCATGGCGGGACTGCGGGCCGAACCGAGAAAAGGCCACTGACGGACGGCCCGTCGCTCGGTCCCGTCGTCCGGGAGTCGGCGGTCGGTTTCAAATACCGTCGGGGCGAACTGTCAGTCATGTACGAGACGATCCTGATTCCGACCGACGGGAGCGCTCACGCCGAGCGAGCGGCCCGCCACGCCCGCTCGCTGGTCGAGGCGTTCGACGCGACGGTGACGGTGCTCGGCGTCGCAGACCTGCAGCGGGCGGCCGGCGCCTTCAGCGCCGGTGGCGTCGACGAGGCGTTCCGCGAGCGCGTCCGGAGCGAGTCCAGATCGGCGGTCGGGGACACCGCGGCCCTGGTCGACGACCGCGTGCCCGTGGAGACCGCCGTCGTCGACGGCGACCCCGCGGAGGCGATCGTCGACTACGCCGAGGAGGGCGACTTCGACGCCGTCGCGATGGGGACCCACGGCCGGCGCGGGCTCTCGCGGCTCGTCTTCGGGAGCGTCGCCCGCTACGTCCTCAGGCACACGACGCGGCCGGTCCTGACCGCGCGCGAGTCCGACGCCGACCTCGTCACCGACTACGGCGACGTGCTGGTGCCGACCGACGGCAGCGGCGCGGCCGAAGCGGCGGTCGGCCACGGGGTCGCCGTCGCCGCAGCGTTCGACGCGACACTCCACGCTTTCCACGTCGTCGACCTGGGCGGGATGGCGACCGGCTCGGGGGTCGAGCCGCCGACCGGCCAACTCGACCGCTACACGGAGGCGGGCGAGGAGGCCGTCCGGGCGGTCGCCGAGCGCGCCCGCGCCGAGGGGGTCGAGGCGACGACGACCGTCGCACACGGCTTCCCGTCGGCGGACCTGCTGGAGTACGTCGAGGACTCGGGGATCGACCTCGTGGCGATGGGTACCCACGGTCGGACCGGGCTCGACCGCGTCCTGCTCGGGAGCACGACCGAGCGGGTCGTCTCCCGCTCGCCGGTGCCGGTGCTGGCCGTCCACCCCGACGAGGGCGAGTGAGGTCGACGGCTGCGTCCGAACCGCCGGGCTCGCGGGCTCGGCGGGTTCGTCGCCGGACGCTCTGCCGCCAACCGACCACTTACCCGTCCGGAGCCCTCGGATAGGATAGATGCCCGACGAGGTGGCTCCGCGGCCCGGAGCGGACGAGCGCGGCGAACAGCCGGCCGTCGCTTGCGAGGCCTGCCAGTCGGTGATCGACGACGAGAGCGACCGGACGGTCTCCTTTCTGCTACTCGACCACCTCACGATCCCGGTCCGGAGCTGCGAGCGACACCTCGACCGCTTCTCGTCGATCTGCGGCCTGACCACGGAGGACTCGCCCCGCGTGCTCGACCACTACCCGGCGGGCGGCGTCGCCTGTCCCGCCTGCCGGAACGCCCGCTACGACACGAGTCGCCCGATGGTCGCCGTCGACGGCGGGATGGTCGTCATCACCGCCTGTCCGGACCACCAGTCCCAGATCCTCGGCCGCTTCGACACCGGCCTGGAGACCCGCGAGCAGCTGACGGCGACGCTCGACGGCGCCGACGCGCGCTGAACTGCCCGTCCAGAGTCGTTCTCCCGACCGTTCCTGGCGCCGGTCGCCGCCGGCATGCAGTCGCCGCCCCGTCGTTGAAACGGGTCGCGAGCGTAGCGACCGCATGTGCGAGTCTCTCCTCGTGCCGACCGACGGCAGTCCGACGGCCGACCGCGCCGCGGCCCACGCGCTGGCGCTCGCCCGGGCGTTCGACGCGGCCGTGACGGTGCTCGGCGTCGTCGACCACGAGGACGGCGCGGGATCGTTCGACGCCGAACGCGCGGTCGAAGCGGTCGCCAGGCGCGCGGAGCGCCTCGCCGTCGATACGCTCGTCGTGGACGGCGATCCGGCCGAGGCGATCGTCGACCGGGCCGCCGCCCACGACCTCGTCGTCCTCGGCACGCGCGGCCGATCCGTCGTCGGCCGCGCGCTCGTCGGGAGCACCAGCGTGCGAGTCGTCCGTGACTCGCCGGTCCCGGTCGTCACGGTAGGCGGCGTCGACGCGCGGACGGGCGCCGAAGCCGAGGGTGACACCGGGACCGACGACTGGGCGGCCATCGACTACGACGACGTGCTGGTGCCCACGGACGGCAGCGACGCGGCCGAGGTCGCCGTCGACCACGGGATCGCCGTCGCCGACGCCTTCGACGCGACGCTGCACGCGGTCTCGGTCGTCGACGTGGGAGCGGTCGCCGGCGGCGCGGGCGTCACGCTCGGGAGCGAGACCGGCGTCGAAACCGGCGACCTGTTAGAACCGATGATCGACAGGGGCGAGGCGGCGACCGACCGCGTCGCCGAGCGGGCTCGCGCGGCGGAACTGGCGGTCGAGACCACCGTGATAGAGGGGTCGCCCGGCCCGTCACTGGTGGCGTACGTCGAAGAGGTCCCCGTCGACTTCGTGGCGATGGGGACCCACGGCCACACCGGCCTCGACCGGGTGCTCCTGGGGAGCACGACCGAGCGGCTGATGCGAAACGTCGCCGTGCCCGTGCTGTCCGTGCGAGAGAGCGACGACGACGCGACGGAGTGACCGCCCGCCGACTCAGAACAGCGCCTCATCCTCGTCGAGGACCTGCGCGGGGCCGCCGACCTCCCAGACGCGCGTGTCGACGCCGCAGTCGGCGACGACCGCCTCGACGCGGTCGACGTGCTCGGCGGTCGTGTTGACGTAGGTGCTGGCGCCCGTGTCGACCGAGAAGTAGACCGGAACGCCCTCCTCGCGCAACTCGCGGACGGCGTTGAAGATCTCGATCGTGCGCGGTTGCCAGTACACCCAGCCGGAGGGGCCGGTCATCGTCGTCGCCGCCAGCGACAGCGAGTCGTGTTCGGCGCGCTCGAAGGCCGCGTCGAACTCGCCCTCGCGGAGTTCGGAGCGCATCTTCGCGATCTGGCCGTGGATGTGGGCCATCCGCCCCTCGAACATGTGGCTCTCGGCGGCCTCGGCGTGGGCGGAGTCGGTCTCCTTGTAGCTCGGGACCATCCCGGCGACGACGCGCACGTCGTCCTCCAGTTCGTCGGCCACGTCGATGCGTTCGGAGCGACAGTCCTCGTCGTCGGCGCCCGTGCGCAGGTGCGAGTAGGCGCCCGTGACCGCGCGGGCTGCCGAGGCCGACCCGCGGCGGGCGATCGCCGACACCTCGGGGCGGGACAGATCCAGCCCAGCGGCCGTCGAGAGGGCCATCGCGGCCGCGGCGAACCCCGACGCCGAGGAGCCGAAGCCGATGTTCGTCGGGAAGGAGTTCTCCGAGCGGAAGCGGACGCGGTGGTCGATCCCGGCGCGGTCGCGCCCCTCGTCGACGACGCTCTCGATGCGGTCGGCGCCTTTCCCCTCGACGGGCTCGTCGTCGACGACGTAGTCGTCGGCGTCCAGTTCGGGGTCGAACTCGACGGTCGTCTTCGTGTGGCTCGGCGCGGTGCAGAGACTGATAGAGTCGTGATACGGGTGTCGCAGTTCCTCGTCGCGCATCCCGTGGTACTTCACCAGCCCCTGGATCGGGTGGGCCTTCGCGGTCGCCTTCATACCCGGGAATCCGCGGGTCCGTACTTTGCAGTTGCGTCTCGACCCCGCCCGCCGCCCGTGACCGTCGGGACTCCGGCGGCGACGACTCCGCGCCACGACAGCGGGAGGGTTACGCGGGCGTCGCGGGCGCGCCTAGACCTGATCGACCGACAGGCCGGCG
>ENA-ORCR01000406-ORCR01000406.1-marine-metagenome-genome-assembly--contig:-NODE-406-length-25939-cov-3.668703_pt1 | contig 25939 bp, 18 predicted proteins | sample MGYA00237782_ERZ508514 | MGnify/ENA primary metagenome ERZ508514 (study PRJEB26185, sample SAMN06268960) | marine metagenome | isolation source: Eden Landing Ponds, San Francisco, CA, USA | place...
GGAACGGCGACGCTGAGCGACCCCGTCTCTCGATACACACCGACGGCGACCGCGGCCAGGCCGATGCCGTACAGGATGAACGGGAGTTCGAGGGACCAGTAGACGAACGGGAAGCCCCCGCCCGCGTACGTGGTGAGTCTGTAGTGCTGGCCCTCGTAGACGACGGCGTAGAGGCCGCGCCCCGGTGCGCTGTAGTCGCTGTAGAAGAATCGGTCGGGGGAGTCCTCGTGCCCGTAGACCGTGTGGGAATTGTCCGGCGATTCGATGGTTCTCCGGACGGCGGTCTGTGCGGTCGTGGAGAGGTTCTCGTAGTGGAGGACGGGTATCTCGTCGTCGATCTGTGACCGATCGACCGGTTCGGCTGCAAAGACGGCCTGCTCACCCCAGTCGGCCATCGAGACCGGCGCGCCGACCAGCGGGAGGGCGGCGAGCAGCGCGAGGAGGGCGACGACGCGACGGGCGACCATTTCCTGGTGGGTTGCGTTCGGGTGGCAAATGTTTTCTGGGGACGGTCTCGATGGGTTTCTTCGACAGCAAGCCACAACACGCGACGAAAGCCCTCGACCCGCTCACTCTGAATTGCTTCGACTGCAGGCCACAACACGCGACGAAAGCCCTCGGCTCGCTCGCGGCCGCTGCGTCGGATATTCTCGTTCCCTTCGGTCACTCGAATAGTGCAGACGCAAGCGGCTCCGTTCACTTCGTTCACCGCGATCGCGCCTCGCCCTTTCAGTCCACCAGGAACGGCACAGCCCCACACAACACCGCAGACGGCCACACACCTCCCCAACCGATTCGCTCGTTCGTACTACTCACTCGCTCATCCCTCGCGCAGTTCCGCCGCGGCCGCTCGTCCGCGATGGACTCGCGGCCGCGACAGCGCGCGCCACTGCAGAAGAAGAGTCCCCTTCGTCAGTCCTCGTCCTCAGATACGTCGGGGAACGGCACTTTGAATCGGTCGCCGTCGTCCGGGATCCAGGCCTCGCCCTCGAAATGCTCGCGGGCCTCCTGCTCGATGGGCGACTCGTCGCCCGCGTAGCGCGTCGAGATGTGCGTGAGTGCGAGGCGCGTGGCGTTGGCCTGATTCGCGATTGAGGCGGCCTCGCGGGCCGTCGAGTGGGCGGTCTGTTTCGCACGGTCGGCCCAGTCGCTGGCGAACGTGGCGTCGTGAACGAGCAGGTCGGCGTCTTCGGCTGCCTCGACGACCGAATCGGTCGGTCGCGTATCGCCGGTGTAGACGAGTTTGCGGCCGGGTCGGGGCGGACCGACGACTTCCTCTGGCTGGATGGTCCGGCCGTCGTGTTCGACGGGTTCGCCGCGGTGGAGTTTCGAGTACTTCGGGCCGGGTGAGATGCCCAGATCGGTTTCTGCTTTCTCGCGGTCGAAGCGGCCCTTGCGGTCGTCTTCGTCGAGTACGTAGCCGACGGACTGGGTCCGATGGGCGGTGCGGATGGCGCGGACCTCGTACTCCGAGCGGTCGAGGACGGTGTCGCCGGGGCCGACCTGCGAGATGCGAACCGGGAAGTCGGGGTCGTTCCCGGCGGCGTGGACGAGGTCTTCGATATCGCTGCGGGTGCCGTTGGGGGCGTGGATGGCGAGTGGGGCCTCGCGGTCGTTGAAGTCGAAGGTCTGGACGAGGCCGGGGATGCCGAGGACGTGGTCGCCGTGGAGGTGCGTGACGAAGATGTGGTCGACGGTGAACCCGGTGCCGTAGCGCATCATCTGGCGCTGGGTGCCCTCGCCGCAGTCGAAGAGCAGGCGGTCGCCGTCGCGGTTGACCAGCAGCGCGCTCGTGTTGCGCTGCGTGGTCGGGACGGCTCCGCTCGTGCCGAGAAACGTCACGCGCATGTCCCTTGCTCTGCGGCCGCCCGATAAACGCGTGTCGGATCCCGATTCCCGCTGGGTGGGGGCCGCGTCACTCAGTTCGCGACCGCGCCAGGACGACTGCGACCGCGACCACCACGGCCATCGGACCGAACCCGGGACCCCCGCTCGCGGTCGAGCCGTCCGCGTCGCCGACGGTCGCTCGCTCATCTGTCGACGCCGAATCCGCCGACTGCCCAGTGGTCGAGGCGGGTCCCCCGGTCGCTGTTGCGGTCGGCGTCGGCTCCGCCGGTTGCGTGGACGACGCCGTCGTGGCTGCCGTCGGCGTCGCAGTCGCGGTTTGCGTGGCCGTTGGCGTCGCGGTGGGCGTCGGCGTCGCGGTTGGGGTCAACGTCGCGGTGGGTGTCGGCGTCGCGGTTGGGGCCGGCGTCGCGGTTGGCGTCGGCGTCGCAGTCGCGGTGGGCGTCGGGGTAGCCGTCCCACCCGAGTCGTCGGTCTCACGTTCGGGTTCGACGGTGATGGAATAGACGCGAGCGCCGTTCACGAACCAGTACTCACCGGGGTCCGAGAACTCGGTGCTGACGGTGACCTGGGTCGACTCACCGGGGGAGAGCCACCCCGTCCGGATCGCAACCGGCCAGCGGTGGCTGCTGTTCTCGTCGTCGTAGACGTACGGGTCGAGCGCGTAGCGGCCGTCGATGCCACCGCGGTTCTCGATCTGATAGGTGTACGTGAGGGTTTCGTCGGTGGTGATCGTGTAGTCGTTCTTCCTGCCGTCGAAGGTCCGATTCCCGTCCGGGCCACTGACCGTGAGTTCCACCGGTGAGAGGCGGATCTGTGCCGGGCGGTAGCCGTAGTCGGCAGCGAACTCCGCTGGCGTCCACTCGTCGGACGGCACCGCGTCGGTAGTGACGTACTCGCGCGCGACCGTGGCGGCCGATTTCCCGCCGACGGCCCTGACTTTCTCCAGGAAGACCGTGACTGATAGCTCCCCCTCGTGCGCGTTGAGCAATCGGAACACCGCCCCGAGGGTCTGCTCCCCGTTCGTCGAATTCCGGATCGCGCGGTCGACGTGCGCCAGCGCCGCGCTGCCCTTGTGGTAGTCGCTCTGGATCTCCCAGGTGTCTGGCTTCGAGAGGACGCTCGTGTCCTCGTGGGCCTGGAGCAACATGCCGTGGCGGAAGTCGCTCCAGTCGGCGTACCCCGACCGCGTCGCGATCTGGGTGGCGAAGTAGGTCGCACTGCCCTCCGTGAACCAGCGCATGCTCTCGTCCGCGTCGTAGTGCTGGCGCGTGTGGACGAACTCGTGGAGGTAGGTGTCGATGTCCGCGCCTTCGACGACGAAGAACGTCTCGTCGCTGAGCGCGATACCCGATGCCAGCAGGTGATAGGTCGGGAACGGGGAGGCGACGACGCCCGTCACGACCGTGTCCGACTCGCTGGCCGGGAGCGACCGCGCGCCGGTTGCGAGCGCCTCCACTGCCTCCGCGGGCGGTTCCTCCGGTTCCATCGCCTCGGGGACGAGCAACTGGACGGTCTGCCCGTCGACCGTCCGTCGATAGGTCTCGTGCTCGCCGACGAGGACCATGTCGTCGTTCGCGTAGCCCTCGTTCGCGACTGCCTCGTGGAGGACGAGTTCGTCACTGTCGTCTTCGAATCGGTACTCCAGTTTCGGGGCGAACGGACGAAGCAGTGCCCACGAGCCCCGGTCCACGCCGTTGTCTCTGTGACTGACGTTCCACCGATAGGTTATCGTCGGCCGGCGAGTCGCCTTGTCCCACGTGTATTCGCCGCTGTTCTCCCGAAAGCCCTCGGAGGACGTGACGGTCTTGTCCGCACGGGGCGTTATCACGAGGTCACCGAGCGTACGCGTCCCGGACACGCTGAGCGTTACTTCGACCACGCCCTCGGTGTCCGGGACGAGTGCGTAGGTCCGATTGACCCAGACCGTGTCGGCACCACGGGTCCCGGCCTCGGCACCCACGCGTTCGTTCGCAGTCTCGCCGACCGGCGAAACTGCCGCCGGTGTGGTCTCTGGGCCTGTCCCCGCCGCAACACCGACCGGGGCCACTGCCGCCAGTCCAACACTCACCGCCAGTAGCGCACCCACTGCCAGCAATGACCGCAGATCCATGCCCTGGCGATCCTTCCCTCCCCTGAAAAGCATTTCCAAGGAGACATATCGGTCCCGAACGACGGATTCAACGATCCTATATAAGCCTGTCGTCCGTTCACATCGATTGTCCGAGTTTCGTCGCGAGAACAGTTCACAACTGGACTAACTCGACTTAATCGGTTCCAAACCGGCTTCGGTACTGCCGCTTTATATAGGGTCGAGGGCCATACGAGTGGGTACGATGAGACAGACCAACGGCACGAACGCGACGGACCGGTCGACAATCGACCGTGCGAGTGCGGCCACGGAGGGGGACGTATGAAGCGTGCCCTCCTCGCACTGATGACGGCACTGCTCGTCGTCACGGCTGGCTGTGCGGGGACGACGGGAACGGCAACGCCAGGCGCCGACGGCGGAACCGACGGGACGAACGGCGACGATTCAACTGGCGCGGACGGTGAAACGACCAGTGACGGGACGTCGAGCGACTCGGGGACCGTCAACTTCTACGTGAGCGACCGGCCGAACGACATGGACGACTTCGAACACCTGAACGTCACCATCACCACGGTGAAGTTCCACCTCGTCGACGCCGCTGACGACGAATCGGCCGACGAGACGAACACGTCCACGGCCACGCCCGTGAACGAGACGGCGGAGAACGAGACGGCGGAGAACGAGACTGCGACCGCGGTCGACACTGACGTCGACGAGAACGAGACCGACGTGGAGACCGAGGACGTCGAGACCGAGTCCGAGTCCGACGAAGAGCGCGAAGAACGTGAAGCGGGCGAGGAGATGGACGAGGAAGATGAGGAACGCGAGGACGGCCGCTGGGTCACCCGCGAGGTCAACGCCTCCGAGGTGGACCTCTCGCAACTCCGCGGCGCGAACGCGACGCTCCTCGAGCAGTTCGACCTCCCCGCGGGCGAGTACGACAAGGTCCACATGGAGGTCAGCGAGATTAACGCCACGCTGAAAAACGGCGACTCCCAGCGAGTCAAGCTCCCGAGCGAGAAACTCCAGCTGAACAGCGAGTTCACCGTCGAGAACGGGAGCGAAGTCGACTTCGTTTACGACGTGACCGTCCACGAAGCCGGCAACAGCGGGAAGTACATCCTCAAGCCGGTCGTGAGTGAATCGGGCACCGACGTCCCCATCGAACGAGTCGACGACGACCGCGAGGACGAACGCGAGGACGAGGACCGTGACGACGACGCGGAAGACCGTTCCATCGAGGCCTCGGTCCTCGGGAACGTCACCGCCGGCGAGAACGTCACCGTCCAGGTGACCGAGAACGGCACGGCCGTCGAGAACGCCACGGTGCTGGTCGACGGCGAGCGGGTCGGCACGACCGACGCTGACGGCGAATACGTCGTGAGCGTGCCGAGTGACGCAGAGGAACTCGAGATCGAACTCGTCGACGGTGAGGCGGAAGCCGAACTGGAGTACGAGTTCGAGGCCGACGACGATTCGGCAGCGGACGACGCCGACGACGAGCGCACCGATAGCTAGGAACCGAGTGGACTTCCGCACGGTGGATCCCACCCCCGAGGTCGGAGTGGATAGCGACCGCGGGGACCCTGAAACGAACTGAGCGGTGCTGCGTCCGCGATTCGGACCCCCGATGTGGTGGACGTGTGGGACTGTCCGCCGCCCCTTCGGAACTGTTTTACCCGCTGCTCGGCCACTATTTGCCAACGAATGAGCGACCTCGAACAGGAGTACCAACTCGACTATTTCGAGGAGCACGGCTTTCACCGCGAGCAGTGTTCCGAGTGTGGGGCCCACTTCTGGACGCTCGACGAGGAGCGTGTCACCTGCGGTGAACCGCCGTGTGAGGAGTACGACTTCATCGACGACCCGGGCTTCGACGAGCAACTCTCGCTGGAGGAGACACGCGAGACGTTCCTCTCCTTTTTCGAAGAGCGCGGGCACGAACGCATCGACCCCTATCCCGTCGCCGCCAACCGGTGGCGCGACGACGTCCTTCTCACGCAGGCCTCTATCTACGACTTCCAGCCACACGTCACCAGCGGCGAGTCGCCGCCGCCGGCGAACCCGCTCGTCGTCTCACAGCCCTGCATCCGGATGCAGGACATCGACAACGTCGGCAAGACCGGTCGGCACACGATGGCCTTCGAGATGGGTGGGCACCACGCCTTCAACGCCGACGAGGGCACCGACTACGCCTACGAGGGCGAAGTCTACTGGAAGGACAAATGCGTCGAGCACTGCATGGATCTCCTCGCCGAAGTCGGCGCGCCCCGCGAAGACGTCACTCTCATCGAGGATCCGTGGGTCGGCGGTGGCAACGCCGGTCCGGCCTTCGAAGTCATCTATCGCGGTCTCGAACTTGCGACGCTCGTCTTCATGCAGTTCGAGGTAGACCCCGATGGCGACGTCGAGATGAAAGACGGCAACACGTACAGCCAGATGGACCGCCGGGTCATCGACACCGGCTACGGCATCGAGCGCTGGACGTGGATGTCGCAGGGGACCCCGACGGTGTACGAGGCCGTCTACCCCGACATGATCGACTTCCTGAAGGAAAACGCCGGCCTCGAGTACAGCGAGCGTGAGGCCGAAATCGTCCACCGCGCGGCGACGCTGGCGGGCCACATGGACATCGACGAGGCCGAGGACATGGAGTCGGCCCGCGACACCATCGCCGACAAGCTCGACGTCTCGACGAGCGAACTCGTCGACCTGCTGGAGCCGCTGGAAGACATCTACGCCATCGCCGACCACTCGCGGACGCTGGCGTACATGCTCGGGGACAATATCGTCCCCTCGAACGTCGGCACGGGCTACCTCGCGCGGATGGTCCTCCGCCGGACCAAGCGCCTCGTTGACAACGTCGGCGTCGACGCGCCGCTCGACGAACTCGTCGACATGCAGGCCGATCGGTTAGGCTACGAGAACCGCGACACCGTCCGCGACATCGTCCGCACCGAGGTCGAGAAGTACCGTGAGACGCTGGACCAGGGCGGTCGTCGCGTCCGCCGCCTGGCCGAGGAGTACGCCGAGCAAGGGGAGGCCATTCCAGTCGGCGAACTCATCGAACTGTACGACTCCCACGGCATCCAGCCGGACATGGTCGAGGAAATCGCCGCCGAGAAGGGCGTCACGGTGGAGACACCCGACGACTTCTACGCGCTGGTCGCAGACCGCCACGGCGGCGGCCAGGCCTTCGAGGAAGCGGAGGAACGCCCCTACGCAGACCGGCTTGCGGAACTCCCCGATACCGACCGGCTCTACTACGAGGACCAGCAGCGCACCGAGTTCGAGGCTGTCGTCCTCGAAGTGTTCGAGCGCGACGACGACACCTACGACGTGGTGCTCGACCAGACGATGTTCTACCCGGAGGGCGGGGGTCAGCCACCGGACCACGGCACGCTCTCGACCGACGACGTGACCGCCGAGGTCTCAGACGTCCAGATCACCGACGGCGTGATCCTCCACACGGCCGACGAGGACCCCGGCAAGGGCGAGTTCGTCCGCGGACAGATCGACGCCACCCGCCGTCGTCGACTGATGGCGCATCACACCGCCACCCACATCGTCGTCCACGCCGCGCGGCAGGTGCTGGGCGAGCACGTCCGCCAGGCCGGCGCCCAGAAGGGCGTCGAATCCTCCCGGATCGACGTGAGCCACTACGAGTCGGTCTCTCGCGAGGAGGTCGAGGCGATCGAACACCTCGCGAACGACATCGTCCGCGACAACTCCCCAGTCAAGCAGGAGTGGCCCGACCGCCACGAAGCCGAAGACGAACACGGTTTCGACCTCTATCAGGGCGGGATCCCAGCGGGCGAGAACATCCGCCTCATCCACGTCGACGACGACGTGCAAGCCTGTGGTGGCACTCACGTCGCCCGCACCGGCGACATCGGGACGATCAAAATTCTCGGCACCGAGCGCGTCCAGGACGGCGTCATCCGCATCGAGTTCGCCGCTGGCGACGCCGCCGTGCAGGCCACCCAGGACACCGAAGACGCACTCTCCGAGGCCGCCGAAGTGCTCGACGTGGCCCCGCAGGAAGTGCCCGAGACCGCCGCGCGCTTTTTCGACGAGTGGAAGGCCCGCGGCAAGACCATCGAGGACCTCAAGGAGGAACTCGCGGCGGTCCGCGCGGCCGGGTCCGACGAGGGCGAGGAAGTCGAAGTCGGCGACGAGACCGCCGTCGTCCAGCGCCTCGACGCCGACATGGACGAACTCCGTGCGACGGCAAACGCCCTCGTCGAAGAGGGTACCATCGCAGTGCTGGGCTCCGGCCGTGACGGCGCGACCTTCGTCGTCGCCGTTCCCGACGGCTCGAGCGTCAACGCCGGCGAAGTCGTGAGCGAACTCGCCAACAAGGTCGGCGGTGGCGGCGGCGGCCCGCCGGACTTCGCCCAGGGCGGCGGCCCGAACGTCGACGCGCTCGACGACGCGCTCGACGACGCCCCCGACGTGCTCCAGCAAGTCGGCAACGCCTGAAGCCGCCTCAGCGCCAGGGGTCTCGACTCGCCCGTCAGTCCCGTTGGAAACAACCTCGACAGTAGCTGGTCCTATTCGAAACCTATCAGGAATGAAAAGCTACATTTGTGAGACGCTTCGAGCACGGTCCAGACATGAGCGGGTCCATCGAGTACGACGCACCGGGTGTGGAACCGACCGCAACCCAGAACGTCTCCCGAATCGCTGGCATCGGGACTGGACTGGTCGCGCTGAACGTCGTGTTGATGCTGGCGCTGAGCTACACCCCCGTCGCCGACCTGGGACTGGTGTTGTTCTCGAACTTCTTCACCGGCATCGCGACGTTCGTGGTCACCGTCGGTGGCGGCTACTGGCTGGCGAACACGGGGATCGAGAAGGGCAACCTCCCCCTCGCGGGCGGCGGCGTGACGCTGTCACAGTTCGGCTACGCGCTGATCGGTGGGGCACTGCTGAGTGTCGTGACCTCCTCCTCGATGCGCGTCACCGCGCTGGGTATCACGACGGTCCTCACCGCACTCGTGACTGCTGCAGTGGTCGTCGTCGTGTTCAAGACCGACCACTCCTTCGAGCGCTGGCAGCTGTACTCCTGGGTCTGTTTCGGCGGCGGGTTCGTCGTCGGCGCTATCGGTTACTTCGTGAGCCCAACGATCATGCTCCTCGCGAGCGTGTTCTTCTTCCTCGGGTTCGTCGTCGACCTGACCTACGAAATCTGGGCCGTCAAGGTGAGCAAGTACGACAGCGACCTGCGCAGCGCCATCGGCATCTACATCGCCGTCATGGGCGTGTTCATTCACATCCTCCAGCTTGTGCTGCGTGTCCTCTCGATACTGGAGGAGTGAGGAAAGTCGGGCGAAACCCGGCGTTCCGAGGGTGAAACCGGACCGCTATCCACCGCTCACGGGCGGGAACAGCGCGAGTTCGTCGCCGTCCTCAAGCGCAGTCTCGAAGCCCTCGGCCTCGGAGAACGGATCCTGTCCCTCGTGGAGCATGCGAACGTGCTCGTAGAGGTCGCCGTCCTCGTCGAGGACTTCGTCTTCGAGCGCCGGCGCGGTCTCGAGCAGTGCGTCGAAGGCGTCGCCGACGGTCGCACCCGAATCGAGGTCGACCTCGACGGTAGAGTCCCCGGCCGCTTCGGCGAGCGTGGCGAAGAGCCGCCAGTGCATACCTGACACACGGCGCCGATACTCAAAGAGCGTTCCGCACTCGCCCGCCGGCACGCGAACGCGCGACGGTCACTCGTCCTCGTCCGAATCTCGGCGCTCGTCCACGGCGACGCTCCAGCCACTCTCGTCTGTAGACGCCTCCGGCGACGCGTCGGACTCATCGCCACCGGCAGCGGCGTCCTCGTCGTCCGATGTGTCGTCTGTTGCCGGTTCGACCGGGTCCTCGTCACGCTCCGCTGTGCCCACCCAGATGTCGTCGTCCTCGTCACCGGCGTCTGTGTCTACGTCCTCACCCTCTGGGCCCGTCCCATCTCCGTCGTCGGTCTGGGTCTCGGCGTCGCTCTCTTCTTCGGCAGTGTCATCCTCGCCGGTCTCTTCCTCGCCGCTCGCGTCGCGGACGCCGGTCAGGTCGTTCACGTCGGTTCCGGGGAGCGATTCGAGGTCGGCACGCGTCGGTTCCGCCCACTCCTCGTCAGCATCGTCCGACTCGAGCGTCTCGGTTCCCGGCGTCTCCTCGGTCGATAGCTCGGCTTGCGTCGATTCGTCCGCAGTTTCCGATTCGTCGGGTTCCAGCGCATCGATACCCGGCGTCTCTGCGAACTCGTCGAGTGGAAGGACGGACGGCCCCGAGGATTCCGACGACTCCGATGGCGTGTCGGTCGTTGATGACTCCGATGACGCGTCGGTCGTTGACGACTCCGATGACGCGTCGGTCGTTGACGACTCCGATGGCGTGTCGGCCATTGACGACTCCGATGGCGCCTCGTTCGTTGATGACTTCGATGACGCGTCGGCCATTGACGACTCCGATGGCGCGTCGGTCGTTGACGACTTCGATGACGCGTCGGCCGTTGATGACTCCGATGGCGCTGCTGGTCCCGTCGATTCGGCAGACTCCGGAGGCTGCTGCGATCCGATCGACTCCGACGGCTCCGCCGTGACAGCCCCAGACGGCGGTGTATCCGGCTGCTCGGTCTCGACCGCGGCAGTCCCGGTGTCGGGGCGGTCGTCGGCCGGGCCGGAGACCGGCGTGGAGGCGTCGACCTGCTCGTCGGGGCCGAGGCGTGCGCCGCTGCCGGCCGACGGGCCGTCCTCGGCAGGTCGAGCGTGGCCGTCGACCGGGCTGGCGCCGAGTTCGACCTTCCGAATCGCCTCGGGGGTCGCGACCAGGTAGAGCGCGTCGCCCGGCCCGAGCAGGCGGTCACGGGCGGGCAAGGGCTCGACCGCCCCCTCCCTGGGGCGAACGGCGACGACAGTCACGTCGAGCGCGCCGACTGGCTGGCCGGCCAGGGCGCTCCCGCTCGCGACGGTGAGAGCGGCCATCGTCTCGTCGGCGGCGCGGAGCACAGACGCGAACTCGCGGTCCGGGCGGGCTTCCACGGGAAGGGTCACGAGTTTGTAGCGGGTCTGGGCGTCGAGTTTTCGCGTGTCTGCGGCGTCGATTGCCAGCGTCACCACGTCGTCGACGCTGCCGCGGACTTCCGCGGTGAGCACCCGCTGGAAGGGGTCGGTTCGCCAGACCTGGACGAGGTCGCCGGCGCTCGCGGCGAACGCTGGGTCCGCGCGGACGGCGACGGCAGAGGTCTCGGGCGGGAGCGTCGGGCCGATACCTGCAGCGCGAGCGCCGATAGCGAGGTACTCGACGGTGCCGTCAGCGGCGAGTTCGAGGTCGACGTGGCCGACGGCGTAGTCGGCCTTGAGGCGAGTGACGAGGCGGTCGTGCAACTGGTCGACGGTCAGCCGACGCGGGAAGACGAACGTGGTGTCGGCGAGTGCCTCCTTCGTCGCGTCGGGGACCGGGTCGTAGCCGACGATGTCCTCGATTTCCTCGGGGAGTTCGACGGTGATGACCCGGCCGACGGCCTGGACGACGCGGCCGACTTCGGACTCGACGGACCGGTCGCCGCTCGTCGCCGAGAGTTCCTGACCGACGTGGTCCCCGGCATCGGCACCGATGCGAGTGGCGCCGAGCGCGACGAGAACTGCCGCGATGTTGAACACGGCGGTCGCCTCGGTGACGACCGTCTGGCCAACGACCGGTTCGATGGCGTTCCTGAGTAGTTTGTTGACGCCGAGGTAGGGGACGATGGCGCTCAAGCCGAAGAGTGCGGGCAGGCCACCGGGCACGCGCTCGCGGACGTACCACCGATAGACCGCGGCGACGAGCGCCGCGACGACGGCAGCGACCAGCGAGAGGCCGAGGATCTGTGCGAACGCGAGCAGTACTCGTTCCGAAGTCGACCCGCCCTGGGCGACGGCCACACCCAGCACGTCGAGCGCGACGGGCACGGAACCGATGCTCACGAGACTGCCTCCCGGAACGCGTCGAGTTCCTGGTGCGTCCCGACGGCGAACACTTCGTCGCCCGCAGCGAGCGAGACCGACCCTCGTGGAGCGACGGCCCACCCGCCCGCGCCGCGAACGGCCATTACGGCCACACCGTAGGACTCACGGACGTTTGCCGTCCCGATGGTTGCACCGTCGAGCGGGCTCCCCGGCCCCACGGAAATCCGCTGGAAGCGCCGCCCGGCCCGTCGGAGGAGTGAAACGAGTTCGTACTCGCGGCGAACGCCCCGTGATTCGACGACGACCCGCGCACGGTCCGCCCGCAACAGTGGTTCCGCGTCGGTTCGGGTCACCGCGACGGTGATCCGTCCCTCACCGCCAGTCGTCGTCGGTGCCCGGACCGCCTGTGGCACCCCGCCTTCGGCACCCGACTCCTCGTCGTCGGTATCGTCGTCGACCGTCTCGTTCGCGTCCGCCGGTTCTGCGGAGGCGTCACGGCCATCGTAGTCGATACCTGCCTCGGGTATCGCCTTCTGGGTCTTCGCGCTGACGACGGTGCCCCGCACCTGCGCGTCGGCGGTGATGAGCGTCACCTCGTCGTTCCGTGCGACGCCCGTCGGGACGAGGGCGTTGACCGACACCGCTCGCTTGCCGTCGGGAACGCGCTTGGACAGGCCCGAGAAGGGCGGTGCGGCGACGACCGAGGCCCGGCCGCGTTCGTCGACGGTCACCGTCGCGTCGCCAAGGTCGTACTCCGTCTTAAGTCGGTCAGCGAGACGGGTTTCGAGTTCGGAGAGTCGCAGATCTGCCGGAAAGGTCCACTCGCTGCCGCGGATCTCGGCCCGCAACTCGTCGGACAGCGGCGGATACCCCTCCATGTCGGCAACGTCACCGACGACGCGGATGCGCGCTTCGTCGCGGCCGGCGAGGGTCCCGCGCACGTCGGCGGCCAGCGTCCGCTCGCGCAGTTGCCGCAGCGAGAGGCGTTTCGGGAAGGTCGCCCCCATCTGGTCGCCGCGATTGTGGGCGTAAAAGGAGATCATGAGGACGACGAGAATCGCCGTCGTGACCGTGACCGCGTTGGCCGACTGCGTGATGGAGGGATCGGCGAGTGCGAGGAGGCCGCCGTTGACGCCGGCGAGCGCGACGGCGAGGACGACGACACCGAACCCTGGGATCGTCACCCCGGTGAAATACTTGAAGACGAATCCCAGGGACCAGGCCACCAGCCCCGGGAGGATACCGGTGAGAATGCCGAGATAGATGCCGAAGAGAATTTCGACCGGAATCGAAGCCATGCACACTGTGACGGAATCCAATCTTAAACGTGTAACGGCGGTTCAGTCGGGCGACGAGCGCTCCACGCCGGCGACGAACGGGCCGCGGACGGCGCTGGGCGCGCCGACCCGCCAGCCGATAGCCCGTCCGATTACGAGGGTCGGCAGAATTTTACCCGTCGGTCCCCCTCCGAGTGCATATGGACCCGAGACGGTCGATCGACGAACCGCTGACCGTGTTCGTCGGCACGCGGGCGGCCATCTGGCTCCCGACCGTCGTCGCCATTCTCTCTTTCGTGACCGGCGTCGCGAACATCAGCGCGACGACAGTGAGTCCGCTGCTCGAAGCGTACGTCGAAGTTCCGGCCGAGATCCAGCGGGCTGCGGGCTTTACGGGTGCGCTCACCGGCTTCCTGATGTTGCTCAGTGCAACCGGGATGCGCCGCCGCCTGCGTGCGGCGTGGTTCTCGACCGTCGTCCTCCTGCCGGTCACTGCCCTCCAGGGCCTGGCCCAGTCAAGCCGGTTTTCCGTCCCGCTGATCGCCCTGTCCCTGCTCTCGCTGCCCCCGGTCCTGGCGAACTACGGCCGATTCGACCGCACGGCCGACTTCTCGACGACGCAACTGGCCGCACTCGCGGCCCTCTCGGGGACGCTCGTCTACGGCACCGTCGGATCGTACCAATTACGTGATGAGTTCGGCGGCCTCTCCACGCTGACCGACGCCGTCTATTTCACCATCGTCACCGCGAGCACCGTCGGCTACGGTGACGTGGCCCCACTGAGCGCGCAGGCGCGCCTGTTCGGCATGTCGGTCGTCTTCCTGGGCGTCGCGAGTTTCACCGTCGCGCTGGGGTCGCTGCTGGGCCCCGCCATCGAGGCCCGCCTCTCGCAAGCACTCGGTACCATGAACGACTCAGACCTCGAACTCCTGGACGACCACGTCGTCGTCCTGGGCTACGGCGACCTGACCGAACCGCTCCTCGAAGAACTCTCCGACGTGGTCCAATTCGTCGTGATCACGCCCGACAGCGAAACTGTGACCACGCTCCGCTCGCGTGAGTTCCGGGTGGTCGTCGGCGACCCCAGTGACGAGGAACCCCAGAAGCAGGCGGGGATCGAACACGCTCGTGCGGTCATCGCTGCGACCAACGACGACGCACAAGACGCCCTCGCCATCCTCACCGCTCGCCAGTTCCATCCCAAGGCGCGCATCGTCGCTGCCGCCACAGACCGCGAAAACACCGAGAAACTCCGGCGGGCCGGTGCCGACGCCGTCATCAGCCCCGCGGTCATCGGCGGTCACCTCCTCGTCGAGTCCGCCCTCGGCGGCGCCGACATGGAGGGACTGGCAAAGCGCCTGCTCGACGCCGAGACCGAGGAAGTCAGCGAAGAGTGAGTTCGGGCGCGGCGGCAAACTGGGGACTGCCTGAGCGGGTGCGGTGAGGCGGTGCGGTCGCTGTGTGGTTCTGCTGTCGATGCTACTCCTCGCGAGCGGGTCGAGGGCTTACCTCGCCCGTTGTCTGGGTCGAGAGCGTTCGTCACTATTCGATGAACGCGTTGATTTCGACTGGGAGCCCCACCACGAACACGACCACATCACGAGCGGTCGACGATAGCAACGTCCGCGTCCAGGTCCTGGATGCGCTCGAACGTCGGCGGCGAGACGAGGCGCGAGGCCGCGCTCCGGTCGGTGCTGGCGCCCATGAAGACGATGTCGAACTGGTCGGCGTTCTCGGAGAGGTAGCGCTCGATCGCACGCGTCGAGACGCGCGTCTCGAAGGCCCCCTCGAAGGGTTCGACCAGGTCGGCGAGCATCTCCTCGGCGCGGCGACGTTCGCGCTCGCCGCTGACGCAGGAACAGACGCTGACGCGGCCGCTCCGGCCGCTGAGTCGCGCGGCGAAGTCGAGCATGCTGTGGGCCACGTCGCTGGCGCGACGAACTGGGACCATGACGCGTTTCCAGCGGCTTCGGCCGGCGTTCGAGCGGTGGACGACCACGTCGACGGTCCCCCGGAAGAGGTCGTGGATGTACGGCGTAAGTGCGCCGTGGCGCTGTTCGTAGGCGGCCGCGACGAGGTCGCAGTTCGTCTCCCGGGCGGTCTTCAGCACCGTCGCCGCCGGGGAGCGGCCGCCGACGGCCACGACGACCTGGCAGGGGACGCCGACGCGCGTCTCGATTTCGTTCGCTTGCTCTTCGAGGTGGGTCGCGGCCTCGGCGACCGCACGCTCGGCCGCCATCTCGTCGAGTACCGTCTCGTCAGTGGACTCCGCCGTACCGTCGGAGCGCGCCGCGTCGTCGCTGTCGCTCTCGCCGGCCAGCGCGTCCGATTCCGTCCGGGCGTCGCCACCGTCGGTGGCCACCCGGCTATCGACCCGTCGGTCCTCGTCGATGAGGTTTCGCTCGGCACTGGCGACGGTTTCGTCGTCCGCCATATCGAGAAGGACGACCTTGCCCGCGTCGTGTGCCGCGGCGAGGCGGGCTCCCAGCATCGCAGTCGCGTCCGGATTGTCACCGCGCATCGGTACGAGGACGTGGTCGTCGCCCTGGGTCGATTCGTAGAGGAACTTCGCTCGCTGGTCGTAGAACTGCTCGCGCCAGACGACGAACACGGTCGCGACGATGGCACTCGCCAGGAGGACCGACAGCGCGTACACCGCCTCGCTCCCGGGTTCGACGAGCAAGCCGAGCAACGCCGTCGAGTACGCCGCCGGCGCCTCGATGTCGAGCACCCAGGTCGTCGCGCCCGCGAGGAATACCGCGATTGCGGCCTCGAAGGCGCCGACGCTCAGCGTCTCCGGACCGCCACCGGCCACGCCGAGGGCCGAGGCGAGGACGAGCGCCGCCCAGCCACAGGTCGCTCCGACGGTCAGCCCCGCGACGAATCGCGTCGGCGAGGAGTACTTCCCCTCCGGGTTAGCGAACAGCGTGTACGTCCCCGAGGCCAGCGGTGGGAACAGCAGGAAGGTGAGCGAGTCGATGCTGTTGAACAGCAGCGTCACGACGGCGATGCACAACGGCACGAAGACGAGAATCGACAGGTGGACGAGGTTGCTCGTCCGCTCGAGCCAGCGACGGAAGGCCCTGGCTTCGCGCCGTTCGAGTCGCCGGAACCTGGCGAGGGCCGCGTATAGCTGATCCCACAACCAACCACGCATTGGACGCACGTACCGCCCGCCGACACAAAAAGAATCGTTTGCGCCGACCGGGCGCCCAGTTCAGTGCGGGTCGCCGTCGCCCTGACCGAGAACCGTTCAGCACGGGTCGCCGTCGTCCTGACCGAGAACCGTTCAGAGCCGCGTCGCCGCATCGAGCGAGATCTCTATCGCTCGCTCGACGTTGTTCTTGGCCTTTTCGGGGAGTTCCTCGTCTTCCGTCTCGCCTTTCTGGGTGCCCTCGACGAGGTTGCCGTCGACGGTACAGATGGCGCCGGCGCGCAGGCCCTTCCGGCGGGCCAGCGTGAACACCGCCGCGGCCTCCATCTCGACTGCGAGCATCCCCGCCGCCTCCCAGTCGGTGACGTACTCGTCGGTCTCCGCGTAGAAGGCGTCGTCCGTCGCGATGGCACCGACGTGGACATCCTCGTCGTTGGCTTGCGCACTGTCCACGAGTGCCGAGAGGGTCTCGTAGTCCGCGACGGCGGGGTACTCCACCTTCTCGTAGCGCTTCGTGGTCCCCTCGTCCTTGGCGGCGCCGGTCGCGACGACCATGTCACCGATTTCGATGTCGGACTGGAGCGCCCCCGTCGTGCCGACCCGGATGAACGTCTCCACGCCGACGTTCGCGAGTTCCTCGACGGCGATGGTCGCGGAGGGACACCCGATCCCCGTCGAGCAGATTGTGAGGTCACGACCCTCGTAGGTCGCGTTGACGAGCGTGTACTCGCGGTTTGCGGCGACCTGCTCCACGTCCTCGCAGTGGCCTGCGATGCGTTCGACCCGCCCTGGGTCGCCGGGGATGAGCGCGATGTCGTGTACGTCGCCCGCTTCGACCAGCAGATGGGGCTGTTTCGCCATGTCCACCCCTGGGACCGGCGGGGCCAAAACGGTACCCGTTCGAGCGCGGTCGGGTCTGGTGTGGCGCCCGACTGCGGCCTCCCGGTCGCTCCGGAGACGAACGGAGTCCTCACGTCCCCTCCCGAGCGCAGCCCGGATCGCTATACCCCTCCGTGGGTCCGTTTCGCTAGCGATCCCCACGGACAAAATCGCATGAATGCGCTCCGGTTCCATCCGAAAGAAGGGGGTTCGTCAGGTTCCAGTCGAAGCGGACCCCTGGCGGCTGGTCTCTGGCCCGAGCGCTCAGACCGCTGGCCCGAGCAAGAAGAGATAGAGGTTGTTCGCGGCGGGACCCATGCCGACGGCCGCGACGAACGCGAGCAGGACGTTCCCCTCGGTCGGGCTCTCGTCGACGAGATCAGCGAGGAGGAGCACGATACCCATCGCGAGGACGAGTTTGATGACGACGAAGAGCCACCCCTTGCCGAAGTAGGAGTAGGTCGGGAGCGTCTCGGCGAAGTCCATGATCCGGCGGGGGATGGGCGTGCGCTCGCCGGTGCCGATGACGTCGACGCCGATGGCCGTCGAGAGGCCGTCGAGCGCGTGCGCGTAGACGACGACCGGGCCACCCCAGCCAGCGTGGCTGACTGTGCCGGTCCAGCGGTAGGTCAGGAGGTAATAGCACGGCGCCGTGAGCAGGGCTGCACCGAGAAATCCGATCGGGAGCCACGCCAGCGGGATGGTCGAATCCAGGCGGCCAGCGACGAAGAAGTAGGCGACGATGGTGAGCGCGAGGACGAGGAGCGACCCGACGACGCCCACGTTTCGAGCGATCCGTCTGACGTCGTCGATCATCTGGGCGCGAATGATCGAAGGGATCCAGACCGCTGCGGCGAAGACGAACGTCGTGACGTACACCGCCGGCGCGCCGAAAAACGGCTCGATAGGGTCGGCAATCAGCCCCACCTGATAGAGCGCGTGAAAGGCCCCGCCGGCGACCATCCACGGCGCGAACGCGAGCACCTGTCTGGTCGTGACCGGCGGCGCGAGCAGGTAGAGACTCGCGACGGCCGCACCGGCCAATACGACCAGCACGATGGTGTACGGCAGCGGCGGGATGGCCAACCCGCTCGGGAGTATCTGCATACGCGCCGAGGGGGCACCGACCGCCGAAAGCGTTCCGGTCGGTCCAGCCCTGCTCAGCGGATGCCCTGCTCAGCGGATGCCCTGCTCAGCGGATGCCCTGCTCAGCGGATGCCCTGCTCAGCGGATGCCCCGGTCAGCGGATGCCCTGCTCAGCGGATACCCCGGTCAGCGGATACCCCGGTCAGCGGATGCCCTGCTCAGCGGATGCCGTGGCGCGCCCACCGACGGGAGCCTCCCCGGATCCGACTGTGCTTTTATGCTCGGGATGTGACGGGGTTGCTATGAGCACGGATCCGGTGGACGCGGCGGACGCGGCGGACGTGACGGGCCGCATCGAGCACACGGTGCTGGGACCGGAGACCACCCCTGACGACGTTATCGAGGTGCTGGACGCCGCCATCGAGTACGGCCTGCGCGCCTGTATCCCGCCCTGCTATCTCGAACTGGCCGACGGCTACGCCCCGACCGTCCCGCTCTCGACCGTCGTGGGCTTTCCCCACGGCCAGCACTCGACGAACGCGAAAGTCGAAGAGGCCACCGACGCCTGGGAGGAAGGCGCCGAGGAACTCGACGTCGTCATGAACGTCGGCCGCCTCAAAGCCGGCGAGTACGACGCCGTCACCGAGGAACTCGAAGAGGTCGTCGCCGCCGTCCCCATCCCTGTGAAGGTCATCGTCGAGACGCCGCTGTTGGCCGACGAGGCCGAAAAACGACGCGCGGCCGAGTGTGTGCTGGAAGCCGACGCCGACTACCTGAAGACCGCCACGGGCTTTTCTGAGGGTGGGGCGACCGTCCCCGACGTCGAGTTGTTGAGCGAGTATCTCCCCGTGAAGGCCTCCGGCGGCGTGGGGTCGTGGGACGACATGGAAGCGATGCTCGACGCCGGCGCGGACCGGATCGGTGCCTCGAGTGGTGATACGATCGCACGGGAGTATCTCGACCAGCACGAGAGTGCCGAGCGTGGCGACGTGAGTGGCTGGGAGTGAGTGATTGGACGGCGGAGCCAAGGGAAGGAGTGGTGTTGCGGCGCTGGTGCCGCTGACTCTGTTTGCCAGTGTTGCACCGTCTCAGGGCACCCAGGCTCGGTTCCCATGGCTGAAGGCCAGAGAGAATTTTCGGTACTCGGCCCGCTCACTGTATATCTTTTCCTACGCCCGAGACAGCAACCGGAGAAAGCCCTCGGCCCCCTCGCTACGAGTTGGAGTAACCGGGAGAGACAGCAAGCGATGAAAGCCCTCGCCCCGCTCGCGCGGTCTGTGCGACATATCCTCGCTACGCTCGGATAGGGGTCGCACAGACCGCGCCACCGGACCTCGCCCTTTCAGTCCGCCAGGACCGCAACAGCAACGGCACAGCACAGCACCGCAGACGGCCACACACCTCCCCAGCCGATTCCTTCGCTCACTCCGTTCGCTCAGTCATCCCTCGCACGGTTCCGCCGCGGCCGCTCGTCCGCGCTGGACTCGCGGCCGCGACAGCGCGCGCCACGTTGGATCGGGTCCCCTCGCTGATCGGCCAGTACGGACCCGCAGCCGTTCCTGACGGGAGAAATACAATAATCGAGTTCAGAGAACAGTTAGGTGGCGAGCGAAGCCAGATCGGATACGGATGTTGTCGGTGCGCGAACGCCTGCCGCCGCGGCCCGTCGCCAAGTACTACCTGTTCATGGCGACGAACACGATGAGCCTCTGTCTCCCGATCTGGGTGGTCTTCCTGCGGGCGCAGGGCCTCTCGTATACGGAGATCATGGTCCTCGACGCCATCTGGTGGATAGGGATCACGGCGGGTGAGATCCCAACCGGCTACGTCGGCGACCGGATCGGGTGGCGCAACAGCCTCGTGCTCGGCAACGGACTCCGGGCCGTCTCCGTCGTCGCGATGGGGCTCTCGAGCACCTTCGCCGCGCTGGCGGGCGTCTATCTCCTCTGGGCGGTCGGCCATACCCTCCAGTCCGGGAGTACCGACGCCTGGCTGTACGAACTCCTGGAGCGACGCGTCGGCGAGGGGCGGTTCACGCACGTCCGCGGCCGCGGCGAGTCGATGACCCTCGCAGTGGGTGCGGCCGCGGCCATCGCTGGCGGGTACATGGGCGACGCGAACCTCAGGCTCCCCTTCTACGCGAGCGGCGTCCTCTGGGCCGGCGGCACGCTCGTGCTCGCGACGTTCCCGTCGATGACCGTCGAGGCCGACCAGCGCGTGAGTCCACTCGACGTGCTCCCGCTGCTTCGAGAGCGAATCCTCGGGTCGGATCTGCGGCGATTCGTCGTCTGGGTCGGCGTGCTCCTCGGCGTCGCCCAGGCCGTCTCGCGGTTCACCCAGCCGGTGAGCATCGACCTCGGCGTTCCGGTCGCCTCGCTTGGGTGGCTCTACGCCGGATTCACGCTGCTGGCGGCGCTGGCCAGCGCCAGGTCGGGGTGGATCCGCGACCACGTGGGTCTCGACGGGTGGTTCCTGCTGGCGCCGGCGGTCCTGGCGACGCTGTTCGTCGGCGCGTGGGCGGTCCCGCTGGTCGCGATTCCGGGGTTCGTCTCGATCAGGGCCGTCCGGGCGGTGACGCGACCGCTGGCCAACGGCTACGTCAACGAGCGGATCGACACGGTGGGCCGAGCGACGGTCCTGAGCGGCGTCTCGATGGCCTACTCGATGATCAAGCTCCCCTTCTCCGTGGCGGGTGGGATGCTCGCGGACCTCCGGACGCCGCTGGTCGCGATGACGGCGCTGGGCGTCTTGCTGCTCGCCGTGACGGCCATCGTCCACGTCTGGTGGTCGCCGGTGCGAACGCGTGTGGGAGCGGACGTCGGAGCGGACTGAGTGACACGGGCCGACACCGCTGGCGTCCCGATCCGTCGTGCTTTTGGCCGCGAGGGCCAAGAATGGAATAACGACGATGGCCCGCTATCACATCGAGACCTACGGTTGCACGGCCAACAGGGGTGAGAGCCGCCAGATCGAGCGCTCGCTCCGCGACGGCGGCCACCATCCCGCCGAGGGTCCCGAGGACGCCGACGTGGCGATCCTCAACACCTGCACCGTGGTCGAGAAGACGGAGCGCAACATGCTCCGCCGGGCCGAAGAACTCGACGCCGAGACCCCCGCAGACCTCGTGGTGACCGGCTGTATGGCCCTCGCACAGGGCGAGGAGTTCCAGCAGGCCGACCTCGACGCCGAAATCCTCCACTGGGAGGAGGTCCCCGAGTACGTCCGCAACGGCGAGTGCCCGACGACGACGCCCGACACCGAACCCGTCCTCGACGGCGTCGTCGGCATCCTCCCCATCGCACGGGGCTGTATGAGCGATTGCTCCTACTGCATCACCAAGCAGGCGACCGGCAAAATCGACTCCCCACCGGTCGAGGAGAACCTGGAGAAGGCGCGCGCGCTGGTCCACGCCGGCGCGAAAGAGATCCGGATCACCGGCCAGGACACCGGCGTCTACGGCTGGGACGAGGGCGAACGCAAGCTACACGTCCTGCTCGACCGGATCTGCTCGGAGATCGACGGCGACTTCCGCGTTCGCGTGGGGATGGCCAACCCGAAGGGCGTCCACGGTATCCGCGAGGAACTCGCACAGGTGTTCGCCGAGCACGACGAACTGTACAACTTCCTGCACGCGCCCGTCCAGTCCGGGAGCGACGACGTGCTCGGCGACATGCGCCGCCAGCACCAGGTCAGCGAGTACGTCGAAGTCGTCGAGACGTTCGACGAGTACCTGGAGGAGTGGACGCTCTCGACGGACTTCATCGTCGGCTTCCCCACCGAGACCGAGCACGACTTCGAGCAGACGATGGCCCTGCTGCGCGAGACGCGCCCCGAGAAGATCAACGTCACCCGGTTCTCGAAGCGGCCGGGCACCGACGCCGCCGACATGAAGGGGCTTGGCGGCACGATCAAGAAGGAGCGCTCCTCGGCCATGACCGACCTGAAGATGGAGGTAATGGACGAGGTCTACGAGGCGATGGTCGGCGAGACGCGCTCGGTGTTGTTGACCGAGGACGGCACCGAGGACTCGCTCGTCGGCTACGATAGGGCCTACCGCCAGGTCGCGATTCCGGGTGCCCAGACCCAGGGCGTCGAACTCGGCGAGACGGTCGACGTGCGGATTACCGGCCACAACACCGTCTACGCACTCGGTGAACTCGTCTGAATCCGTGAAGAAAGAGTTCCGAATGGTCCCGCGTCACTGAACACGAGATGACGATCGTGGTCTCACCAGGGTCGGGTCAGGTCTTCGACCGTGTGCCAGCTCCGATAGCTCCAGTAGACGAGGCCACAGACGACTAGCCCGCCGGCGACTGCGTACAACGAGGTAGCAGACGCAACGGTGAGGAGTCCGTAGATGATCCCTTCGGTGCCGAGCGTCGCGACAGCGAACCCACCGAGACCCGTCGCGACGGCCCACTGCAGGACCGAGCGGGAATCGCGTGGCGAGTTTCTGAGCGCGAGCAACGCGCCACCGAAGCCGACCGACCCCGCCAGCGCGTACGTCGGCAGTCGCGCCTCGAATCCCGGTGGCCCCTTCACCAGGCTCACTCCGCCGACGACGAGGACCGCCGCCAGCAGGACCGCCCCGCCGAGGACCGGTGCTCTCCGTGCCAATGCCTCCGAGTCGACCGCTCGCTCCGTCGACGCTGCCATTGTCTGATAGTCCGTGGATGCCACCAAAATACCCAGTCAGACCCCCGTCAGACGCCGTTTCGAGGCGGTATCGAGGGGATCACGGTCTGGTATCGAACCGCGACGGATCTCGCAATAACGACGCAACTGACCCGGTCTTGCTCGGAGGGAGTCACAGCAGTCATCGACGGACCGAACGCGGCGACCACCGTCACCACTCCGGCAGGTAGCGACCGTGGAACCCGAAGGGGACGGTATGCGGCAGCGGGGCTCGCGCGCGCTCGTCGAGCGTCTCGCCGTCGAGGACGATCAGATCGGTGCACTCCGCCGTCGTGTTCAATGCGGTCACGAGCACACAGCCCTCGTCGCTCGGTCGCTCGGCGTCGGGCGCGCGGACGAATATCGGCTCCTCGACGAAGGTGCCCGACTCCGCCCAGCGCTGGGACTCGCCGCTGGTCACGTCGACTTTCGCGAGGTGGTTGCCGTCCCGGTCGGCCGCGCCCTGGACGTAGGCGTACCGGTACTCGCGAGTGCGGTCGCCGCGGGCGACCCGCGGGAGTTCACAGCCATCGTAGCGCCGCTCGCTCGACACGGCCTGCCCGTCGAGTTGGACGCGGAACCGGCGGAGGTGGCCGTCCTGGCCGCGCTCGAACCACTCTGCAGCGTCGTCGAGGTAGAGCCCGTCGACCACGTCCGCGTCGGGGTAGGCCACTATGTCGACGACCAGGTCGCCCTCGCGCTCGAAGGCGTTGACGTGGTGGAAGACGAACCACGGGTCCGTCGTCGCATTCGCGACGAGGTCACCGGTCTCCCGGTCGACGACCAGGAACCGCGTGCCGCGGTCGGGCCGCCAGTCGTAACTGTCGACGAAGCTGTCGGTTCCGGGTTTGAGAAACGCGGTTGGCCGGGTGACGAACGGCTGCTCGGTGAGCACGACATACTGCTCGGTGAGGCCGAAGCTGTGGACGTAGGCTGGCTGGTCAACTTCGATGGTCGCGACCCGCTGGCGTGCCCGCTCGCCGTCGGGCAGGCGGTAGATGGTGTAGCTGCTCGGGCGGCCGAAGGTGGTGAGCAGGCCGACCGTCTCCTCGCGGTGGGGGTCGGGCACGACGTGTGCGCAGTTGAGGTGGCCGGTGAGGGCGTCTGCGAAGGCGAACTCGCCGCGCGTCTCGAGCGTGTCGGGGTCGACGGCCATGTACCGGGGGACTTCGGTCATCGCGACGAGCGAGTCACCGACGCGAGCGACGTGGACGTTACAGTTGTCGGTCGGGTCGTCGAACAGCAGTTGGCGGACCCGCTGGAGGTAGCCGCCGCCAGTGGCGAACTGACCGGAAATCTCGCCGGTCTCCATCGCGCGGCGGTACGTTTCCGAGCGGAGCGAGCGATTGGTATAGCGGATTGCGTCCGCGCCGCCGGCGAAGGCAAACCGATGGAGCATGGCCAGGCCGTCGAACCAGTGGTCGACGCGCTGGCCGCCCACCTCGAAGGTCGCTGGGCCGTTGCGGATCAGCGTCCCGTCGAGCCAGTCCGGTAGCGACCCCTCGACGGTGAGCGACCGGTCAGTCACCTCGCTGTCGAGCGACGTGAAACCCAGTTCGAAGCCCGCATCCATCGACATACCACCAGTATGAGCGCGAGCGGGGAGTGACTGGTGGTGAGCCGCGTCAGCCGTCGGGGTCGGTTCCGGCCAGTTCGTCGACTTCCTCGTCGGCCTTCCACTCGTCGAGTTCTCGCGGGTCGACGTGGACGAACACGTCGTCGACCTCCGGGAGGGCGCGAATGTCGGCGACGACGGTCGACTCGATGTCGTGGGCCTCGAAGAGCGTCCGGTCGCCCTCGACCTCGATGTGGAGCGAGACGTCGATTTCCGGGCCGACGTAGTGGGCAATGACGTCGTGAGCCCCCTCGACGTCGGGGTGGTCCAGCGCGCGACGGATGATCTCCCTGCGAAGTGCTTCGGGTGGCGCACGGCCGACGAGGTAGCCGAGGTTGTCGCGGACGACCTCGACGCCGGTGTAGACGATGCCGAGTGCGACCACGACCGCCGCCAGCGGGTCGAGGATCGGATAGCCAGCCCCAGCGCCAAGGACGCCGACGATGGCCGCGCCGGCGGTGAGAATGTCGTTGCGGTTGTCCAGCGCGGTGGCGGTCAGGGCCGGCGAGTTGTGGCGGTCGGCCGCGGCGAGGACGTACCGGTAGAGGCCGTACTTCGTCACCGCGGCGACGATCAGGACTGCGACCGCAGTCGGGCCGCGCGAGACCGCTACGTCGCCAGTGAGCAGCGCCTGGCCGGACTGGTAGAGGACAGTGCCACCGGCGGCGAAGATACCGAGCGCGACGAACAACCCCACGAAGGGTTCGATTCGCTCGTGGCCGTGAGGGTGTTCGAAGTCCGGCGGTTGCGTCGTGAGGTAGAGACCGGCCACCGTGACCAGCGAGTAGACGGTATCGGCGGCGCTGTTGACCATCTCGGATTCGACCGCGAGGCTCCCGGTCGCGAGCCACGCGCCGGCCTTGATGAGCACGAGGGCGAGGTTCACCACGAGCAGGAGCACCCCCACCCGTCGCAACACGCGCGGCCGGTCGTCTGTCATCGTCGTGGATTGCGTGTCCCGGGTCAAAGTGGTATCGGCCTGTCGACCCCGCTTCGCCCGACCACGCGAGGACTGGGCCACCGGGACAGCGCCCGGGGGCCCCTCATTCGGCCGGACGCCGCCCCGACACGACCACCGAGAAGCTTTGTGGCGGTCGGTCCAAGCCAGGGCAGATGCCGACTCGACGGTCCCTGCTCGCGACGGTCGCTGGCGTCGGGGTCGCTGGCGTCGGAGTCGCTGGGTGCTCGCTACCCGACGAACCTGGCAATACGCCGTCCCAGACGCCGCAGGGGACGGCCACGCCGCCACCGCGAGGCCAGTACTGGTACACCCATTCTCAGCCGACCGGGAACCGGACCCTCTCCGGGGCGGGCGACATTCGCGACGCAGAGCCAGTGACCGTCGAACCCGACGGCCAGCCACAGTGGCTCCCCCCCCCCCCCCCC
>ENA-ORCR01000407-ORCR01000407.1-marine-metagenome-genome-assembly--contig:-NODE-407-length-25910-cov-8.100763_pt1 | contig 25910 bp, 18 predicted proteins | sample MGYA00237782_ERZ508514 | MGnify/ENA primary metagenome ERZ508514 (study PRJEB26185, sample SAMN06268960) | marine metagenome | isolation source: Eden Landing Ponds, San Francisco, CA, USA | place...
CCACCCAGCACAACCGCTCCGCCACAGAACTCAGGCTTCAGAAACAGCTAGCTGAGGATGCTTTGTGAGGTACTGAGCTTTGGCTGGTTCGACGTTTTCGAAAATAGAGAAATTCTCTCGGCTCGCATGCGCCATTCCAACTCTAAAAAAATCTCTGTTGAAATGTCATTCTTCATATATTATCTCCTGAAATAGTTGGTCGCTGAAAGGTGCGAATTCAGAAATAGACCATACTAACAGGACCTAGCGGCTGGCCATCATCCAAGTGTACTATCCCCTACTTCACTACAACAAGTCCCGTCTGAAACTGCTGTAATTGTAATGAATCCCGTTTCAATACACTACTGACCAGAGTGCGAAACATGTACCCTATACTGAGCGATCAGCCTCTCCCGAAAATTAACCTCGGTTCGCACTACATTCACATCCTGTAATCAGTATAGCCTCTCCAAACTATCAGTCGCTGAGGGTTCCAACAGAGTTCTGCGCTCTAAACAGCGAGGAAGATATCACGGTGGATTTTCTGCGTCATTGAGTCCCTCGAATGTTCCATTCGTATAGGCGTATCGCCACCGTTGGAGAATCGCTCGCGTTACAAGGCTTGTCTCAGACACAACAATACAGGATGGGTCGACGGGACGGCTCGGGGCATCGGGGGGTGAATGGAAGTGTCGTCGCGGCGCGTCGGGTTTCGGGTGACAGTCAAACCGAAAATTTCGGTCTCGATCATCTGTGTAGTGTGCGGCGTAGTTCCCGGTGAGACTCCACCGGACATCTATTCGGGCGGTTGCCGCCGCTCCGACGCCGTCGGATAGTTCGACCGAGAGTGTCTGTGGATTCAGTGGGTCGTCCAATGACGCGGTCCGGACCAGCGGCTCAAGGTCCACGAACAGGTCTCGTATTTCCCGTAATGCCCCGGCGTCGATGGGACCAAACACCTCAGACTGCTCGTCTGGCTGAATATGGTGAGCGGGATCTCCGTCGTCGGTCATACGACGATGGATGTATCGTCATTGCCATCGTCGTCTGTGTCCGTGCCAGTGAGGTGACCAGTTTGACTCACTTCACCGATCGCGAGTGTTGCCTGTGCGAGCGCGAGGTTACGTCGCGTCGTTTGCCATTCTGTGAGGAGCGCACCGTGGTCGCTGTCGGCGTCGCCGATATCCAGTTCTCGGGCGAATTCCTCGGGAGAATCAACACCGTATTCCTCGCGCCACGCCTGTATTTGCGCCTTCATATCAGCGATGCCGGACGCGATCTCTTCGGGCGTCCGTTCCGCGAGGAGCGACTGGGCGTGTTCAGTGACGATAGCCGTTTCCGACCGTCGGTAGTGCGTCGACTGACCGTCCTGAGACGTCGTTACCTCACCAGCGCTCTCGAGCGTTCGTAGGTGCTTTCGCGCCGTGGTCGATGAGACGCGGGCACGCTCGGCAACCTGTGCTGCAGACAGCGGATCGTACACACGAGAAATGACTTCGTACACTCGTTCGAAGGGCGTCGTCTCCTCGATCCATTCCTCTTCGACGACGTCGTTCACGTCACGGTGTTCGGTGCCGCCATCCGGGCTCATTCGGTGGGGTGGGGACGGCTCTTCGGACATTATGTGCCAACCAACGGGAGAGCGGTATAATAATCTGTGGGGTAGTATATTGATCACCAAATCCAAGATATGGAGGACTGTCCACAGCAGTCTTAACCAACAGCGATCTGTAGGACGGTCGTTCTGTTGGTTAACGCGCTACCGGATGTTCAGCTAACAAACTCGGAAACGATTCTGGAAGTGGGGTTAACAGAGCGAACCCTCGAGAGTACGCTGTTTCTGTCAAGGCGATCTCCATTCCCTGAAATCCGGAACAGACACGCCGGCGATTATGCGAGACTCCGGTGTAGAGACGGGAAGGAGAGTGATTTACGAAAATGCCGTTCACAATCGATTTCTTTGATGATGGTCGCGTCCTCGAGTGGGAGGCGACCAACGACGGCGCGACCGCGACCGAGCGCGACGACTACACGCCCCGGTTTTACGTCGCACCACGTGACCCTGACACCGACATCGATCTCACACCACTTCGCGCACAATATGAACGACACCCGGATGTCGTCACGACCGAGATCGTATCCCGGCGACCGGGATTTCGTCGTGACGGCGAGTCCACTCTCGCTGTCGACGTCGACCATGTCGACCGTGTCACATCGCTTGCGCGACAGGCACGCCAACTATCAGCGCATCCGGTCGGCAATCTCGCCTGCTTCAACGTCGATCTCTCGCGGGAGTTCCGGTACTGTCTGGAGACGAATTGCGATCCAACGCCGACAGCAGAGCTCTCGACACTCCGGCTCGGTGTTCCAGTAACCGAGACCAGCAAGGACACATATGGCGAGCTCACAGTTGCCGGCGAGACTATTACCGGGTCATCAGGAGACATCCTCACCACCGTTCAAGCGGCGATCGAGACACACGACCCAGATATTCTGGTCTGCTCGACGAGCGAAATCGTCCCAACCCTCCACGAAATGGCGACGGGCGCCGGCGTCGATGACTTCTCGCTGAGTCGGTGGCCGGACATCGACTACCAGCAGCTCGCGAGCCGGTCGACGTACTCGAGCTACGGCCGCGTCGGCCACTCCCCGGCGCGGTACAACGTGCCCGGTCGAGCGATCATCGACGAGTCAAACACGTTCTTTTACGGGGAGACGAACCTCGAGGGCGTCCTCGACCTCGTGTCGCGCTCGAAAAAGCCCGTCCAGGAACTTGGGTGGGCGTCAATCGGGAACGTTCTTACTGCGATCCAGATCTGCGAGGCCCACGACTGTGGTGTCCTCGTCCCATGGAACTCCTGGCGGCATGAGTTCTTCAAGCCGATGGGGACGCTCCACGACGCCGACCGCGGCGGCTTCATCTTCGCGCCCGAGGTCGGCCTCCACGAGAACGTCCACGAACTTGATTTCTCCTCGTTGTATCCGAACATCATCTGTACCAGAAACGTCTCACCGGACGTCATCCGGTGTGACTGCCACAGCGACCGCGACAACGTCCCCGGCCTCGGATACTCGATTTGTGACGATCAAGGCTACCTCGTTGACGTGCTCCAGCCGATCATCGACGCTCGCGACGAGATCAAGGCGGCCATCCGTCGCGAGAAGAAACGAGACGACCCCGACGAGGATCGTCTAGCGGAACTTGAGGGGCGGTCGGGCGCGCTAAAGTGGATCCTGGTCGCCTGCTTTGGCTACCAGGGATTCAGCAACGCGAAGTTCGGCCGCATTGAGTGCCACGAAGCAATCAATGCGTTCGCTCGTGAGATCCTACTAACGGCGAAACAGCAGCTGGAGGACGGCGGGTGGCGTGTCGTCCACGGCATCGTCGACTCTATCTGGGTGACCCCGGATCCCGACATCAACGACGAGGAGCGCGAGGACCTCGAGACGCTCGCGACGGCGATCACGGAACGCGTCGAAATTCGGCTTGAACACGAAGCTCACTACGACTGGGTGGCGTTTGTGCCCCAGCGCGAGAGCAACGCCGGCGCACTCACGAAGTATTTCGGCAAGGTGGCTGGCAACGACGACTTCAAGATCAGAGGGATCGAAGCTCGCCAGCGGTCGACCCCATCGTTCATCAAGGACGTCCAGCGGGACTGTCTCGAACGGTTCGACGCGACTCGATCTCCGGACGCCGTCCTCGACTGTCTCCAAGACGCCATCAAGCGTCTCCACGCTGGGACGGTGTCTGTCGATCAACTCGTCGAACGGAATCGTATCTCCAAGCCGCTCGAAGGATATACACAGAACACCCAGAACGTGGCGGCACTAAGACGGGCTCAAGAGCAGGACCTCGCCGTCCACTCAGGACAGGATATCGAGTACGTAGTCGTCGACGACGAGAAAACCTCGCGAGAGCGGGTCGCGTTGACTCACGAAGAGGTCGAGTCGTACGATGCGTCGTACTATGAGACCCAACTCGTCAGAGCTGTCGAAAGTATGCTGTCACCGCTTGGCTGGGATCGGGCGGAGATCCGTCGAGAACTCACGGAGACGCGGGTCCCGAAGTTGGCAGCGTACGCGAGCACAGAGAACAGGTAACCAACACAGCGGGCGGATGTGTTGGTTAACTACGGCCCCTCTGAGGTCGAACCCCCACACCCCGTGTGCGATATGAAATCGAGAGAATGGCGGGAGGGGGTAGCTCTGGAGAGAAACGACAAAACGTCGGAAATCGGCAATTTCACGGAGAAGAAGTCTCAAAGACAGCGATATCAAGATAGGCTGTGTTCCAAGGAAACCTTTACATAGCCACTCTGTCAACCATAGCCGTAGTGGGACTATAGTCGGTTGAAACGAAACGGTACGTTTCGTGATATAACCGAACTCGCCTGTAGCTTTGCTCCTTCGTGAGCTGGATGTCTTCGTCTGTTTAACGTCTTCTCGTGGACTCTCTCACTAAATCTCGACATCTTCGGATGGTTCGCCCGTGCCTACCTTCTCGTCAAATTCATATCGCACACGGGGTGTGGGGGTGACTTACCGACAAGATTAGGCTCCACTCGAGGTACTCAAGAGATATTCTCGGCACATCTAGTTGAGAATACGCCCCGTGTTTCATCTTGTACACGGGGAGTACCTCCGCCGAACTCTTCTGTCTCACCTCGACATCGACAGTTGTTCGATGACCTGATCGACATTTCATATCGCACACGGGGGGTCACTACGATAAATTGATTTCGCCCGTGGTTACGGTATTACTCCTTCTACCCATCGCGAAACCGTCTGTATCGGTAGAATTTAGCAAATTTAATCTCGCACACGGTACCCATATTTATTTATAGTTTCGACCTAACTGCGCAAATATGGCTGACGGCGACGACCAACAGTCCCTCTCACAATCTATCAAGGGTCGCCTCCAAGAGGGCGTTCAGAACTCGGTTTTTCGAGATAAGGGTCTTCTTGACCCGGATGCCGTCATCGACGAGGACCGGATCGTCGGTCGTGATGACCAGCTGGACGATATCATCACCTATCTCCGACCGGCATTACAGGGGAACCGCCCGCCCAATATGCTTCTCTACGGGCCATCGGGGACGGGGAAATCACTCATCATCAACGCGGTCTGTCAGCAGGTTCTTGAACTCGCGAACGCCCAAGATGACCGTTTTGGCGTTATTAAGATCAACTGCCAGACAATCAAATCGCACGATAGGGCCGTCTACCGTCTTGTAGAAAACGCCGCTAATGAAGCCAACGTCGAAGTCGGTGTCCCGCAGAGTGGCGTCTCGACAGACCAGAAACTCAGCCGATTCTATGAGATCCTGAGCAACAACTTCGACTCGGTTATTATCATCCTGGATGAGATTGACCTCCTGGTGGGACGACAGCGGGACCCGAACGAGGAACCAGCCTACTCAAAGCTGCTTTATCAACTCTCTCGGGCATCACAACTCGGTGAAATCGAGGGACACGTGTCCGTTGCTGCGCTCACGAACGATCCCCGATTCATGGAGAACCTCGACGGTCGGGCTGAGAGTTCGTTCAATCCGCAAGACGTTGTCTTCTCAGACTATGATGCGGACCAACTACAATCTATTCTACGACGACGTCGTGATGCGTATCGGGATGATGTCCTTGAAGACGGTATTATTCCACTTAGCTCAGCGTTTGCGGCACAGGACCACGGCGACGCCCGGAAAGCGATCGACCTATTCCGGAAAGCAGGCGAGATTGCGGACCGAGAGAACGAAGATACGGTTGATGAAGAACACGTTCGCGATGCCCAGAAAGAAGCGGAACGGGATCGGACATTGACTCAAATGCAGGGTTTGTCGACCCAAAAGAAGCTCTCGCTTTACGCTACTGCAATTGTTCCTGTCTACTCACAACGCAACCTGAACGCTGTTCCCAGCACAGTCGCGTACCGTGTGTATCAGTATCTTACTGACTTACTTGATGCCGACACAAAATCCCGCGACTCTTATCTCCGCTATATGAGTGAGGCGGAGACATACAACTTTGTCACATCAGAAAAGCGGGGACGCGGCTACGGGAGTGGCGTTCACAAAGAATACACGTTCGTTGACGATCCTGGTGTGGTTGCTGAAACCCTTCGAGCAGATATCCGGATCGAGGAAGCAGATGATGAAGGTGATCTTATCAAGTCAGTTGTCAACGCCCAGATAGATGACTTCTTTGAGGGAAAGTAACCCAGAGCAACACAGTCGCTTCTATTTGATTCATTTCGCACACGGGGTGTGGCTCCGCCGGATGAAATATTATCTATACTAAGTGTGTCTGACAACCGTACTCACAATTTCATTTCGCACACGGGGTGTCCCCGGTTGACTCGTCAACTGATTCATCTCTCACACGGGGTCTGCCTCGATCGAGAGTAAAATCATTTCGCACACGGGGGTGCTAATCAGATACCTCTGAGAATTTCATTTCGCACACGGGGTGTGTAGACCTCAATACCGGGCCAGAAACCCGTTCTACTTGCCAGGATCGACTGGAGACTTATATTTGGATTTGATCTGGTCCCCCTCTCGCCACTGCCAGTAGTAGTAGCGATTGTCGTTGATCTCCTTGATCGTGATCGTCGCTTTGGCAGGGACGTCGTCTGGGAGCTCTTCTGGTCGCTCTTCGACCTCTTCTTGATCTGTCGACTCCTCGAGACGGGCCTCTCGTTCCTTGTGCTCGGCGAGCGCTTCAGCGTACGTAGCAACATCTCGGAGCTGCTCTGGAGACGACCCGTTAAGCGCGTTGACGACCTCCGTTGCGAGATCTGCCGGTGGACTCGGAGGCTGGTGGGACATCAGTTGGCCTCGTGTTAACCAACACAACCCGCTACTCTATAGTTTTGTTGGTTAAGACGATGGAGACAGCTCCCGTGCTCGCTGGATGTAACACTACTCGAAACTTGTTCATAAATTAGTTTTGTACTATGTTATACTGTGCTTCGGCGCATCGAACTCAAGGTCCTCGCCACGGTCGCCCGCGGCGATACGATCTCCGAGCTCGCGACGAAGCTCGACCATAGCGAGAGCTACCTCTCTCGTGCCGTCGCCGACCTCGCCGAAAAAGGGCTCGTCTATACCGAACGCGACGGCCGACGAAAACGAGTCGTCCCATCGGATGCCCGCGCCGTCGAGATCTACCAGGACCTCGTCCGCCAGTACCCTCATATCGACTTCTCCGAGCTGCTGACCGGCAAAGCTCTCGAGGTGTTGTACTACATCGACCAACCGCGAACTGTCTCTGAGATCGCTGAGAAAAGCGACAACTATCGTAACACCGTCAATCGCGTGTTGAGACGATTCCGTAATCGTGGCTTGGTAGGCATAGAAGACAGTCAGTACTACTTCACCGGGAACTTCGAGCAACTACGTGAGTTCGCACGTGAACTCGTTCATTATGACCATCGACAGCAACTCAGATCGGTCGTTCCGGATGGGACGATTCTCTGGGAGGGGTACGACGAATTCCTCGCACAAACTGAATTGGAGATCGATTCACAGAATTTCCACGAGACTGGGTTAGCAGAGTTCGCGAGGTTTGGCCTCCAGTTTCTCCTGATGAGCCGCCGCTATTACCTTTATTCAACAGATCCAGACAGCTTGTCACCTGCGGCGCTTTGCTGTCACGTGCTTTTGATCGATGATGGGTCACGTCACCGATCGTACTGTGCCCTCTTGATCAGCCACCTCGATATTGACGAGGGCCAACTCCGAGATCAAGCAGCGAAATATGAACTGGAAGAGACAATCGATGCCCTGCTCCAGTATCTGAACACACACGGGCAAGATACTGGCCGCCGTTTTCCCGAATGGGCTCAATTCCGGAGGCTGGCAGCTGACTACGAAGTTTCTCTCTCACATTAACAGCAGTCACGCTTCCCATACGAAGTTTAAAGTTCGAGGATTTCGTACTAATGTGTATGACCCCTCACCCCGTCACGGAGACACCCCCACATGATCTCGAAACGGGGATCAATCAGCTCGCAACCGTCGGGCGGTTATTGGATCACCCAGAACTGGCGCGTGTCTATGTGTACACCTGCTATTACGGGCCGGTCACCCGCCCAGAGATCAAGGCGGCACTAGATATCCCAAAGACCACCGTCTACGATCACGTAGAAACGCTTGAGGCACTCGGAATCGTCACGTTGGCGGGAGATAGACCAGTAGAAGTGACCGCAGATCCGGTTCGCATCACTACTGATGGTATTGTTGTGACGCCGACGATCCTCCACGCCGTTGTACTCCAAGAAGTCGATGAAGAAGTCTCATACTTTGTTGAGCGACACGGTGTTGGCAAACTCGCTGCTGCTGTCCGACAGGCCGGACTCCATTATGCTGGTCAGATCACCCAGCGAATGGCCGCTGATCCACTTGGCATCCCAACCGGGGAAGCGATCAGTATTATCCTCGCGTTGAAGCCTGCGCTCGCGGTTGGGAAGGAATACGATCCCCATTTCGACGTGATTTTCCCGGAGATTTCGGATGACGTCGAATTCGAGAGCGAACTTGACGTGACTACGCCTCGCCCGAATACTGAGTCGTAATTTTTCTCATTCTCGATGAACAACTCGTCTCCTCTTTCCCCCGAGTCAGTCACATTAGTCGACGCAAACGTCTTCATTAGCATCGGAAATCCAGGGAAATCCAAACACCATCGGTTCCGCCAAACAGTTCGGCGTGCTGGCGTGACGCTTCTGGTTCCTGCTCGTGTTGAAGAAGAAATTGAACAAGGTGGAGTCAAGCCAGCACTGGAGCGAGCCCAAGACGAGGGGTGGGCGAAAGTTGTGGCAGCCCCGACCGTCTCCCACAGCAAGGCGACAACAGCCCAAGATATCGTTCGGCGAGCAATCGCCTCGAAATCGGCGAGCAAAGACGAGCACGACGTGGAAAAAGCCGATCCCGTGTTCGCTGGACTTGCTGTCGAGTACCTTCTCGATACCGAACGGGCAGACAACATCACTGTGATCACTGCCGACCGGGTTGCTCGAGAGGCAATCGAAACTGCAATGTCGTCGCTAGGCTATGGGGGCCAAATTACTATCATAACGCTCTGGGATCTCATTAATAGCGAAGATGATGATATCACACTCATTTGATCGCGTCTTCCCAAATCGATGACCTCTCTGGTTCCCACCAATGTATTTGGTAATCGCGAGACAGTATTCAAATATATCACATGGCCGTTCTAGACGATCTTTCTGGGTTTGAGTTTGAAGATCTGATTGAGGACGTCTTCCGCAACCTCGGCTACGAGAACGTCCGCCAGGCTGAGAAGACAGCCGACGAGGGTCGCGATGTCATTATGGAAGAGGTCGTCGACAATACACGACGTGCGATCATCGTCGAGTGTAAACACACGGGGACGGTCGGGCGGCCGGTCGTCCAGAAACTCCACTCGGCGATCGCGACGTTCGATTTCGATGGCCCGAAACGGGGGATGGTCGTTACGACGGGCCGGTTCACGAGTCCCGCTCAGGAGTACGCCGATCGTCTCCAACAAAACGACGACCCACACCCAATCGAGTTGCTTGATGGCGAGGATCTCCGGGAGATCGCCGACGAGATCGGCCTTGACCTCTACAACGGTCGCATCGAGATTCTCTGCGACGAGACGCTACGTCCCTATGATCCGGCAACAGATGTCGACGCACCCGTCAAGGAGGCGTTTCGTGACATCGAGAACATCGAAGCAGCCGATCTCTCAACATCGCACTCAGCGGTGACGTTCCGACCTGTTGTCGCGGTTACCGCCGACACGAACGCCGTCTTCGAGACGTCTGTCGGAGTCATCCACCGGATCAACGATCGGACGCGATTCGTGGTTCACGCTGAACGCGGGCAGCCGCAGATCGTCGACGAAGATGTCGCAACACTGGTCACCGAGAACCTCCATACGAGGATCGAACTCGACTTGGAACGGTTGGGGGAGGTGTTCGACGACGTCGAGGAGCGCCGGTTCGGGCAGACCCAGACCGAGTACAAGGAGTGGGCCGTCGAGCGGCTCCAGCAGCACCATACAACGACTGTCACCTACACCGGCGACAACAACGTCACGTACAACAAGACGTGTGAGCCGAATCTCTCGGATATCTCAGTACAATCGATTGAGCCGGTGTATCTTCCTGAGGTTCGGCAGACGACAGAGATACTGGAGTATTCGTATCCCTACGGATACTATGCTGCTGGCCCTTCACGAGTCACTACAGAGGACGGGATTCACCGATGCGTCCACTGCGAGACGAGCGGTGTCAGCGAGACGTACACGTATTGTCCGAACTGCGGGGCGATCGCCTGTAACAACCATACTCAGACTGAACGCCTTGAGCGGGAGCCAGTCTGTACGGACTGTGCGGTGACCGAACGGTTCGCACTAAAGACGAAATACTTCTACGACAAAGAGAATCTCGAGACGTTTCGCGAGGAGTACGACGCCATGCCGCTCCACGAGAAGGCGATGGAGAACAGGCTCTTGGCTGGGGGAAGCGTGGTCGCGACGCTGCTGTTCGTCGTTGGACTCCTCGTCATCGGCGGCATCATCTGAGTGGACTTGGTGTCGACATACCCTGTTATTTAGTAGTTGATCCGAATGTTGCCATCACTTTGGAGGATAATTTTCTCACTATCAGAGAGTGCTGCGATATCACAAAGACGCCGGTCAATGTACATATCAGGCGATCCAACCTGACAGAGTGTGATGATACAGTACCCGTCCCGCTGTTCTCGTGCCCGGCCGTATTCTGGGATGGTCAACTCAAACCCATCCATCGTACCAACTGATGATTTCACTTCGACCCATGTTTCAGCGTCTTCAGATAGTTGAACATCTGTCAAGAGATTACTCCCCTTCTCTGCTATCGTCACGTCACCTCCATCGATCAGAATGTCTGCCCCAAGGTTGACATCCCGAATGTGGAGGACACGAACAACCCCCTCAGGCCCACTAATTTTGACTCCGGGTACAGACACCCCATACCGATTGACCGCAATTCGTGATTGCGGGTCGAGATCGTCGAACGCGCGCGCACACTCCGCAAGTTCCAGAAACGTTGGATCCCAGCACCATGATACAGATGCTTGATCATCGGCGAGTACAGTCCGAAGGTCGTCGACTAGTGAGGTGACAACGAATTCTTCACCCCACAGTCCGACTTCTGGGGCGGTTCGTCCGCCACCTCCTCCGCCACCTCTAGCACCTCGCCGAGACGTGTTTCCTCTGCCCTCTGAGTGATCCATCGAAGCGGGTCGATTTTCAAGTGCAGTTTGACTATCCACCGCAGACGGCACAACCTCAGGCTCGAAAGTGGATGTGTTCGAATCTGTATTTTGAGTCTCGCTACTGGAATCACCCGATTCCTGCTCCGTAGGTGGTGGTCCCATATCACCAGAATCAGAGCTTGTTGTTGATTGTCCACCAGAGGAACCGCCTCCGCTGGAAATGCCGGCTCTCGTTTGTGATGACTGATTTGTTGGTTCAAACGCTTCCGGTGTCTGCTCCGAATCCAAGCCCGACTTAGTGCTGGCTGCCCCATCCGGCTTGGGGCCCGTGTCAGACCCATCTAATTCCGAACGTGCCTGCGGCACGCTTTGGCCCGATTCTGAACTGGTAGCTTCAGGTCCTTTCCCCAATTCTTCCTCATCTGTCGATCCTTTTGTCACCGATCCGTTTTCAACAGTCATTCCGGATTCCTCGATTGACTGCTCAGGATACGGAACAAGATCGATGTCGTGGTCGTCCAGATAGGCCTGGAGAAGGTCTGGTTCGGTTCCGACTGCGCCCGATAGCAGCGATCCGAGTTTGTCTCGTTGCTTTGGAGAGAGCTGTAGTTCGTCTATGAGCCTCGCTGCCAGGTTGTAGTACGATTCGATCCCCGCTGTTCGGAGCATCCGTCCATTAGCGTGGTCGACGTAGGACTGTAACGGAAGGCGCTCGGATATTTGCTGTTCGTTCAGCGAATAGTATCCCTGAAGCTCGGTATACTCTTCAAGATGGTATTCGCTAAGCGCGGCAAGCTCACCCCGTTCGTTGTCTCGATCTTCTTCACTCGCCTCTAAAAAACTCAGACAGACGGTCAACAACTTTCGGAGCCGATCGTCATCAACGATTCGCGTCGGTTCGGCCGCTGATTCCGACGCGATGGTATCTACAAGATCGAGTTTTACGGCGTCTCGAAGATCTTTGAGTCCAAGAACCCCCCAAAGCGGAGTAAGCCGATTTTGTGTCAGGTTCCCGGACGTAGGTTCTCGAATTATCCGGGAGCCGATCTCTTGCTCAGTCGCCTCCAGAAGCGTGTCGTCAAAGCAGTAATACTCGATGTCGGTGAGCTGCGCTGTTGTTCCCGAGTGGGTCGGAACGACAGGCTCCTGCTCAAGCCGATTGAGCGCATCTAGATCGCTGAAATCCTGCTCGTCCAAAGCATCGAATTCGCTCAGTAATTGTTCGAGTGTCTGGTTCCACGCTTTTAATTCCTCGTCGGTGAAACCCACCCTAGGGTGGTCGGCGAGAAAGTCCAGACAGTCGTCTATTTGTACACGCTGTTGTACGCCGACCTGCTCGTGTAGGAACTGGTGGTGTCGAGTGTACAGCGTCGAGATTGATACGAATTCGTCGCCGAGACTGATCCCTTCGAGCACCACCTGGGTCGGCGTTCGGAACTGGGTCTCGGCTGCCTCGACGTATAGAAACGGAGCTGTTCGAAGGTCCGAGAGCAACTTATCCACCTCCTCTGTCGAGTAATCGGATAAGCCAGCTTTGAACTGATCAAGCTGATTAGACAACTCCGTTCGTATTTTGCTCGGGTCACTGTCCTCCCAGACGGTCGGCGCCTGCGCGAGTAGCTTCAGGACGGCCGACGGATCCAACCGGACGCTGATATTCAGCCCAGCGTAGTTCTTCTCCGAAAACGGGAGATCATCGTCGAGATACCGCTCGTCAGGTTGGCCTTGAGTCTGTGGAATATTGGCCAGTAATGCTGATGGGGGACGTAACGTACCCGCTTTCGTTGGACACCATGCTGTATTTCGAATCCTCGTGGCGAACTCGGATGGACACTGGGTCCCTTGATCTCTCGCACGGAACGGGTTCCCTTTTCCCCATCGGTCCGTGTAGTAGAGCTTTTTGTACAACTGGTCCTCGTAGTGGGTCCAACACGATGCTAGCATCGTCACCAGCTCCTCCGCCTGCTGCTTCGATTGCGGCCCACGCTCCGCGATAGTATCCAGTACCGCGTCGAACGCGTCGTCAACAACGTAGTCGGAGAGCGCGTATCGATGGCCTTGCAGCCATATATCGTATTTATCTCCTGAGTGTACCGGTGCGTGTGGTGGATCGGTTGAGGCGTCACCGGCTGACTCAAGTGCTTCCCTCAAGTCAGCTAGTGTACGGAATTTTTTGCGAGATCCTTCATCCTCCTCTGATACTTTGAGCTTATCTTTCACACCCACTTCCGTCAGAAAGTCTACCCACCGTGATTGACTACCTCTCAACTCACGATAGGACGGGGTTACGAACTGTGCCGCGTCGATTTCAGAGAGAATCAGCTCCAGATCATAGTCCAGTCCGTAATCCTCGGGGAGATAGAGTTCTGACGGCCGTTTATATATCGACTCGCCGCTGTCGGGCGCTTTGATTCTGAGCCGGATTGAGTCATTTCGACGCGCAATATCCCGGCGATCGTTGTCCTGAATGATGAACTGTAAATACTCATCGAGCGTTGAGTCCGTTTCCTCGTTTGAATTCTTGAATGCCTCTGCGATCACCTCTGTAATGATGAGCTCATCTTCAACGACCGAGAGCCCTATCACGTTCTCGAAGAACGCTCGCGCATCTGCCACGACTGCTTCTCGATCTTCTTCGTTATCGTCACTTGGCTCATCGATTGTGAGGCCAACCAGCGTGAGCCGATCGGTGAATATCCCATACTCGTCACTCCGGTCTTCCGGGGGAAGAACCGGTTCAGAATCGGAGTCGTTGCTGCTGACTACAGTACCGGTCTGTAGTGGAATCAGCGGAATCTTCTTGACTGCGTTGAGGAAGTCGCGGCGGTCATCGTCGTAGGTTCGTTTGCTCTGGTAGGTGTCTTCCCACAATTCATTAAAAAGGGCAGCCAAGCGTAGCAGCTCTGATGATGACTTTTGACGATAGATACCGCTCTCCTGTTCACCTCGAGCGAGGTTGTCGATCGTCAGTTCGTCAAGCAGACCTAATCCGACGAACTCGTTGAGACGCCGTTGTGTGAGTGAGTCTGCGGGATAGTGAATGTCCTCATCAAACAGCTCCTGAATATCTGACTCAGAGAGTAGCCCCTCGAGTCGGGAATCGGGCACGATGATGTCCCTGGGTAGGTGCCACGCACCATTTTGGCCGGGAATACACTTGTGTTCTCTCAGGACATCCAGAATATCGTTCTGAATGCGCTCAAGATAGGAATCGAGTGTCTTCCGAGTTGGCACAAGGTCCAAAAACGTGGCTGATGGTGGGTCGCGGCCGAGATAATAGTCGACTGCTCTTTCGTACGCGGTACTCACTTGACCGAAGATCCACTGATTATACGCGCTCTGCTTGTTATGAAGGCTCTCGCGGTCAGAATCAAGAAGGAAATCGGCCTGAATATCGAACGGGATCCGAAGCTCATCCTTAGTCGGGAAGAAATTGAACAGCCGGCTGGGTTCATCTCGTTCATTTCTGTGCTGTGGCTTCCCGTCCTCATCGACGGGGAATGAAATCTTGACTGGCACAGGTTCCTCACGGAACTTCTCCTCGTTCTCCAAGGCTCGATGTTTGACCAGCTCGGCGAATTCATCATCGGGAGGAACGCGCTCAACTGAGAAGATGTGCCGCCGTTCCTGTAGGGAATCGTTCTTGTAGATATCGACCTCAGTCAGCTCACCCCGCTCAGCCGTTTCACGCCGGTAACTTGTTCGATCTCCATGATTCACGACGTGGATTTCTGAGACGTGCCGGAGATACGGAATTAGTCGATGGAGCGACTCAATTTGGCCGATAAGCTGGGACCGCCCGTGTCCCGAAAGATCAGTCAGCGGCAACCGCACCTCAGTCCCAGGGGCATACTTGATCTCATTGAGCTCTGTCTCGTCTACGAGATGTTCAGGGAGGACGCACCGCTTGCGTTTGAAATCGAAGCGGAGAAATCCTGATCGGATCTGCGGGTTGTCTGAGACACTAAAAACCGACTTGAATCCGCGTCCGAAGTGGCCGATATAGCCCGGTTCCTGTTTCGTACTCTTTCCGATGTTACATAGTGCTTTAAACTCACCTTCCCGAAGCGGTCGGCCATCGTTCCGGACAACGAGTTTATCCTCCGAAATCTCGATTTCGACCACACTACACTCTTCAACGTCGTCAGCATTCTGAAGCAGCTCAGGGATCACCTGTGCTGGGGTGTCGAGATCGCGCTTGACGTCCCGGTCATAATTGGAGGCAAGGTCCTGGATAAACTCGTTGTCACTCTCATAACCTTCTAGAACCGTCTGGCGGCGCTCCTCCACGAGTTCTCGAGCCTCTCGTGGTGTTTGGGGATGATCTGGATGAATTTCAGACATCGATATTTTCGCCCACTGAGTATTGATGGGGGTGGCACACACATCAATATCTTACGATAATTATGATTTGAAATGCTGGCTAGTGATATCGATAAAGTAGAAATCTCCAATGACATCGCTATGGTCTCAGTCTTAGGTGTCGCATCCGGTTCTAAACACAGTATACAGAGAAATCGTACGTGTAGCTAAGTATACTCCCGTCGCAGAGAGGTGATTTTCAATGTATGCGTATCGATATTGTTATCTAAATGTTCTTACTGTACTTTCTGTTATATTTTACTAATTGTACTAACTGAATAGGCTCAATAGTTGTACTGATTAGTACAACCAACTATACTAACTGATTTGTCTGACGCAAATTTATGACGAATGGGTCTAACAGGTAAGACATGCTCACGTACACGACATACAGCGAAGCTGGCGGCGTCGGGAAGACGACGCTCGCGTCAAACCTCGCCGACGCGCACGGCCAGCACGATCGCGATGTTCTCGTAATCGATCTTGACCCTCAGAATGGCTCGTTGACGTATTTACTCGGCGTTGACGCTCCACGAGATGATAGTAACGCAGACAACATCGCGCGTCACCTCATCGACCGACCAAAGGGCACATTCGAGGACCTCATCCTTGAGACGTCATTTGGATTCGACCTCGTTCCAAGCCACAATATGCTAGAAAATCTCGCTGATCTCCTTGCTCGCGCTGCCTCAATGGCAGAAGACCTCGATGAGGAGTTCGAACGCCACGACCAACTGCGCCAAGTACTGCTCAACGCGGATATCCCCGAGAAATACGATACGATCGTCGTCGATCCGCCGGCAACCGCTGGCCCCCATCTCTACAACGCTATTGGCGCAACCCGTTCGCTGGTGATCCCGCTGGAACCGACAGGGAAAGGGATGCAATCGATAGAGGGGCTACAAGATGTGGTTCAGGGCTTCGAAGAGACGGTGGGTGTCACCGTTGGTGTCCTCGCGGTTGTGCCGAACGGCGTTGGACGGACGACGGACCAACAACGTTACCTGACCCGTATCCGCGAGTTGGGGTACGACGCGCCAGTCGCAATTGGTGAGCGGTCGTCGCTGTTCGAGGGCTGCTGGGACAAGCAGACGACAGCGTTCGCGTACGTCAATGAGTATCGCTCCCGGAAACGTGATCACGAAATGGAGACGCTTGAGCAGTTACATGAACTCGCCAGCCATCTTGAAGAGGTGAGTGCCTAATGCCGAACGGCATGAAGTCCGGCAGCGGCGATGATCCGTTCGCCGAGGACGACGATGTTGAGGATGATCCTGTCGACGATGTCCCAGATACGGACACAGATGCTGGTGATCCGTTCGATGAGCAATCAACAACGCCAGAACCTGATCCGGCGTCGACGACGCTACCAGGCATCCCTGACCATCCTGCTGACGAATCCTCCCGGCTGCCGTGGATCCACCGTCGCGATGGAGTGAAAGACGATCGGGACCACAAGACGATCCACTACACAGAACACACGGTAAAGAGGGAACGTCGGGAGCTCCGGCCTGCGCTTGAGGAACAACTTGGGGATGATGTAGAACTTACTGATGCCCGAGAGGCGGCATATCTCGTCGGAATGGACCACATAGACGAAGTCGCTGACGTGCTTCGAGAGTGGGGCTACGATATCGAGTGACCGGTATCGGCCCGTTGCGTGTTATCCCCCTAGAGGAATATCACCGGGCACGCCCCAATTGGGGACGCCGAACAGTTCACATCGCAGGGCTCACAAGGGGAATGTTCCACCGGTATGTCGCCGATCGGCTTGACAGTGAGCGTGTGCTCTGCGGATGGCCCATCTGAAACGGCGTGGTCACGCCAGCATATATCGTCGGTGCCGCCGGAGCGCATAGCGGTAGGAGCCGTACGAAACGCCGACCGTCAACAGCAGATACGTACCGAAGAGCACGCCGAATACAGGCGTCAACACGACGTTTCCGGTGACCGCGAACCACGTCACGAACAGCCCGAGAACCGTTCCGCCACCCACGACGAACAGGTACACCATCATGACGAGCATCGACGGGACGACCGTTTCTGTCCCCCAAAACTCGCGCTCCTCGTAGATCGGGTACGCCGAGCCGATGCCGACCGCGAACATCGCCGCAGCGAGACACATCACAACTCCGACGGCGGCGGTCGCCACCGCTTCAAGCACCGTTATCCCGAAAAGGATCGGGACGAACGAGCTGAGAACAGCGACCGGCACTCCAATCGCAACGCCGGCGAGAAGCCGTCCACGGACGAGAGCCGCGGATGGCGTCTCGGTAAGAAGGAGCAGCGGTAGTTGCGGCCGCTCGTCACCGAGCGGGTTCAACCCGAAGGTAGCGCCTGAGAGGTATGTCGCGAGAACGACGCCGCCCCCAGTGATGAGGGGTCCGAGGGCGTCGCCCGAAAACTCGAGAAACATCGTCCCGAACGGAGCGATAAAAAATACGGCAATCAAGAGATGACTCAACTCCGCCGGATCACGGCGACCGCGCACGAGAATCCCCCACGCGATACGACCGGGTTTAGTGTATGCGAACGGTCGTGGGGCAGAGAATCCGCCGCTCGATCGCCGCACCTGCGTCGACTCGTTGTTGCCGACCGAATCGGTAAACCAGAGCGTAGAAACCTGCCTGGTCGAGACGACGAGACCGACCGGCGTGAGAGCGATTAACGCCGCGAGCACCGCCACCGCCTCCGGAGAGGTCGGTCTGGAGACCGGTGTTCCGACGAACGCGAGCGCAACGTATTCTACGAGGGGATCGAACGCTACTGTCGACAACAGCCGTTGCACTGAGAGGTCGGATTCGACGATGAACTGCCCGGCGAACTGTGACGCGACGACGAGTCCGACCATCGCGAGGATACCGATCGCTTTCAGGAGACGGCGAAGGCTGGGGAGTTTCCGCAGGAGTCGCAGCACAGCAATTCCCCCGGCGTACCCCCAGACGGCGGCACAGCAAACGAGCGGCAGCGCGACCGCCCCGCCCGAAGCAACGAGCAGCGGCGAGCCCATTCCGAGTGCGAATGTGACCACCACTGCCCCGACCGGAATCCCGAACCACAGGGAGAGCCGCCCCACCTCCGCTGTGATGAGCCCGATAACGACTGCTCGCGGGTGAACCGCCAGCAGGACGAAATCCGCACCGTCGATATGTCCGAGCCGTTCGAGGGTCCGGAACACCGATATCGACAGGAGACCGAGAGGAACGAGCGTCGCAGCGGGCGCAAAGAACGGGACCGCCGCCACGGAGCGCGCGGTTTGCCCAAGCACATACGCTGTCGGCAGCGCGAACAGGAGCGCGCCGCCGAAGAACAGCGCCGTGAGCAGGAGTCCAAGGACTCGACGGGGGTTTCCGAGGTACCCACGGAGGCTTCGGACGAACTCCGCTCGCCCAATTCGGAGCCCGTGGCGAACGTCCTGTCGGACGCTCATTCTCTCCGAGAGGCCGCGTCCGTTTCGGGTTCGCTCGTGACGGCGAGGAACGCGTCTTCCAGGGATCCACTCTCGCCAGTCTCCGCACGGGCCTGTACTTCGGTGGGCGTCCCCTCGGTGACGAGTCTCCCGTCAAACAACACCCCGACCTCGTCAGCGACGGCTTCGACCACCGGAAGAATGTGTGTTGAGAGGAACACCGTGGTTCCTGCGTCGGCGAACGCGGTGATCGATTCTCGGATGGTGCGCGCCGCTCGGGGGTCAAGCCCCGATGTCGGTTCGTCTAAATACAGGACGTCCGGCTCGTGCAGGACGCTCTGTATGAACGCGGTCTTCTGTTTCATTCCCTTCGAATACCCGTCGATCCGCCTGTCTGCGTCACCAGCTAACCCGAATTGGTCGAGGTACTCGCCGATGCGCTCGTGGGCAACGGACCGCGAAATGTCGCGAAGGTCGGCCACGTATTCGAGCTGTTCGCGGGCGCTGAACTCGTCGTACAGCGGTGGCGTCTCAGGGAGATAGCCGACCCGACCGGCGATCGCACGCCGGTCGCTCGGGTCGACGCCACAGACGCGTACCGATCCGTTGTCCGGATCGCTGAGGCCGGTAAGGAGCCGCATCGTCGTCGTCTTCCCCGCACCGTTTGGGCCAAGAAAGCCGTAGACGCTCCCGTGCTGGATGTCGAGCGTGAGACTGTCGAGAGCGACTTCTGAGCCGTAGCTCTTCCGGAGATCGGTCGCCAGAATGGCGGATTCGTCGTGGGTGGAGGGCATACGTAACGGATGTCATTTCTCGAACCGGTCGTCTATGCGTTTCGGAATCATCTTCCGATCACACGTATCGGGGGTGATGCTACATGGGTAGATAGCGGCGTGAATAGGCGGCGTGATCGCTCCCATAGTTTCGGAAAGTAGGGGTAGCTACCAACCGAATCAACCGATTATCGGGGGTGAATCGGTATTTGGGAGGTCAGTCGGGACTTGCTCCGGCCACCACCGACGAAAACATACTCCTTCCGAGAAATACCGGCGAAAACGGGGCGTGGCAGACCCACGATTCGCTAATCAGTCAGAACAATTACCAGAAAGACGCCCCCCGTCAGAACGGCGGGTCGACCCCGTCCGGCAACAGCATCAACGCCACCACGGTCATGTGGAGGTCGGCCAGCGTCAGCAACGGATCCAACCGCTCCTCGTGCGGCCCCCGGCCGTACTCGTCGTACACCTCCGACACCAACGTCTTCAGCGAGTGATCCACCATCCGCCACAGATTGTACAGCAGCAGGCTGTACGCGAACGTGAAGAACCGCATCCGGTAGTCCGTCGACCGGATCGACGGCAGCAGCGGCTTGACCATCTTGTACTCGATTTCGATGTCCCACCGCTTGGAGTACTCGTCAGAGAGCCCGATGGCCTCCATCGGCGACACGTCGTCCGCGTTCGTCACGAACACGGCGTACTCGTTGTCCTCGTCCACGGCCCAGTCCTCGTCCTCCGCCGGCACGTACAGAAAGCTCGCGTCGTGGCTGTAGCCGTCCTCGCCCACGGTCGGGTCGTCCGCCACGTCCACGTACGGGGTGTCCGAGGTCAGGTACAGGGACGCGTCCCGTTCGACGCGACTCCGCAGCGTCATGTCTTCCTTCACGTCGCCCAACTTGTCGGCGACGTTCTCGCCCCCGACGGTCGCGTTCTTCTTTTTGGGAATCAGGTAGTTCACGCCGTGGTACTGGTCGATGACGTGGCCGACGGCGTGTCCGTCGAACGCCCGGTCGGCCATCACGAGCTGGATGTCGACGTGCTTCCGCGCCTGTGTGAGCAAGCGGTCGACCACTTCGGCCCAGCTGACGGTCTCCCCCTCCTCCCCTTCCCACGTCGAGTCGTGACGGACGGGTTCGACCGCCAGCACGATGGGTGCGTTCCGACCGACGACTGTGAGCGTCGCGTACTCGTACTGGTAGGTGTGGCTGTCCTCGCCGCCGTTCACCATCTCGGGGTAGTCGTCCTTTGGCACCTTCGTCCTTCCCGTGTCTCTGCCGACCGCGATCCGGTCGTCCTCCGGCTCGATGTCCTCTTCGTCCTTCCACGGGGAGACGTTGAACGGGTCGTGGGTCGTGTCGAGGGCGGCCACCACCGGCTCTGTGAACAGCGCGGTCGGCGCGATGTTGGCCATCTGCCTGTCGACGGCGGCGTTGAACTGGTTCGTGACAGAGGAGGCGACGTCTCGCCAGTCGGGCGTGGGGAGGCGGGCTCCGGGGTACTCGGAGAGGTCGTAGTCGTGATCGTCGGGGAGGCCGAGCATCTGGACTGCGTACAGGTGGGTGTCGTGGTGGAGTGCGTCCCGGCGGAACTTGTTGAACGTCCGGAACGCGCTGTGCGTCCCCGCGCGTTTCGAGAGGCTCATCGCGGTCTGGTGTTCCCACACCCGCCTGTCGGCGTGCTTGGTGTTGTCGGCGCGGCCGGTGTCAAGCACCGGCCAGACCTCGTTTTGCGCCCCGGTGATGACGTGCTTGGCGTGCCGATCCACGTAGTGGTGAATCGGCTCGCCGCTCGCCGCGACCTCCTCCGGTGACGGATCGCTGTCTGGCGGTTGGTCGGGGCTGTACGTGGAGTCGTGTTCCTCGGTCAACTCGGCAAACTCGTCGGCGACCGCCCGCAGGAAATGGCGCGTGTCCAGATCCTCGAACCGGTGTCGCTTCGTGTAGGAGATGGTCTCCTGCGACGGGGCACCGTCCAAGCCGAACCGCTGCTGGAGGTAGGGCCAGCTTTCGAGCTGGTCGGAGATGGCCTCCTGACTCATCCCGGTCACGCGCCTGTAGATGGCCAGTTTGAGCATCCCCTCGAAGTCGAAGGGGGTGTTGGTCTGGTGGTCGTGTCCGTCCGCGAGGAGGTGGGTCGGGAGGACGATCTTTCCGATGACGTACGTGAGATTGCCGTGTTCGGGGAAGAGTTCCTCCGCCTGCAGCCGCACGTCGTTCACGGCGTCTCGGAGGGAGTCGTCCAGCGGCATCTATGGAGGGTTCGAGACGGTGACGACTCGGTGTCTCCTCGGGTCGGCTGTCGCCGCGTCCGCCGCGTTCGCGAGCATCATTTTGCCGATCAATAGTATGATTTGTACTAAACTGAGGGCGTGTCGTTTCCGTGTTTCCGGGAAGCAGACCCCGTCGGTGACTGATGCCTGTGAAGTGGCGGGACGCGTAAACGCGTGTCGGTATTCTATCCGCTCTGCACCGTTCAGCGGCGGCACAATCCCCAAGTATTAGTATAGTATGTACTGTACTATTGGTGCCATGAGTGGTGAAGACGGCTCGGACGCACCCCTGTCGGCCTACCTCGAGGCCAAGGGCGCGGTCGAACTGCTCTGTGAAATCGAACCAAACGGGAGCCAGTTCACACGGTTAGTGGAGGAATCGACGGTCAGCCGGTCGACGGTCTCGACCCGCCTGCGGGAGGGCGAGGAACTCGGACTGTACGAGCGCCGAGAAATCGAGGGGCGCGGCACCTCCCACGCATACCGCCTGACCGAGGCGGGCGCAAAGCTCCGCCTCTACCTCGACCACACAGGTCTCACGGAGCGGTACCGCACGATCAAAGCGTTACGCCGGCACTTCGACGAAGACGTCGGGGAGCTGACGGAGTGGGCACGAGAGAACGAGGGAGAGTTCGATCCTCCAGTCGAGGAAGACGGCCTCCGGGAACAGCTCCGGGAGTACAGCAGACTTGGAGAGTGAAGGAGGCCGTCAGGTGTCGGAGAACCGGTCGGGCTCGATCCGTGACAGCCGCATCGCGTTCCCGGTGACGCCGAGACTCATCCCCATGTCGCCGACGACGACAGCGACGGCGACGCTGACGAGCCCAATCGGCACGCCGACGGCAAGCAGCGCCTTCACGCCGAGGCTCGTCCAGATGTTCTGCCGGATGACGCCGTTGGCCGTGTGCGACAGTTCGTAGAGGTACGGCAGCTTCCCGACGTCGTCGCCCATCAGCGCGATGTCGGCGGTCTCGAGCGCGGTGTCGGTGCCGGCGGCTCCCATCGCAATACCGACCTCCGCGGTGGCGAGCGCGGGCGCGTCGTTGATGCCATCGCCGACCATCGCCACCTCGCCGTACTCCGCCTGCAACTCCTCGACGGCGTCGACCTTCTCCTCCGGCAAGAGTTCGGCGCGGTACTCGTCGACGCCGACCTGCTCGGCGATGGCGCGGGCGGTGCCCTCGTTGTCGCCCGTCAGCATCACGACGCGCTCGACACCAAGCTCCTGCAGGTGCTGGACGGCCCGCTTCGAGGCCGGGCGCACCTCGTCGGCGATGGCGATGGCACCCAGCAACTCCGACTCCGTTCCGACGATAACGACCGTCTTGCCCTCCCGCTCCAGCGCGGCGAGCGCGTCCTCGGCGAACGCCCCGTCGTCGGACTCGGCCGCCTCTTCCGCCACGACGCCGCCGTCCGTCTCGCGGCGTGCCCGAGCGAGGTCGAAGCCCAACTCCTCGAAGAGTGCGGGCTTGCCCGCGTAGTACGTCTCGCCGTCGATCTCCCCGCGGATGCCCTTCCCGGTGAGGCTCTCGAAGCCAGTCGGGTCGGGCAGGTTGCCCACGCCCGCCTCGTCGGCACGGGCGAGAATCGCTGCGGCGATGGGATGCTCACTGCGCCGCTCCAGCCCGGCGGCGCGACGGAGCAGATCGTCCTCAGTGGTGTCGCCGACCGGGACGACGTCGGTGACGGCGAGTTCGCCCTTCGTGAGCGTCCCCGTCTTGTCGAGCGCGACGGCATCGACTTCGCCCATCGCTTCGAGGTAGTTGCCGCCCTTGATCAGCACGCCGTTCTTCGCGGCGCTGGTGATCCCCGACACCACGGAGACGGGCGTCGAGATGACGAACGCGCACGGGCAGGCAATCACCAGCAGGGTGAGTCCGCGGATGAACCACGTCTGCCAGTCGCCGGCGAAGGTGAACCCGTACCCGGCCACGTCCACCGAGACGGGGTCGGCGATGACCAACGGTGGAATGGCGGCGGTCAGGATTGCCAACACGACCACGACCGGCGTGTAGTAGCCCGAGAAGCGGTCGACGAACTGCTCGGTGTCGGTCTTCTTCGCCTGTGCGCCCTGCACCATCTCGATGATGCGCGAGAGCGTCGAGTCGCCCGCCGTCGACGTGACTTCGACTTCGAGGTAGCCCTCCTCGTTGATCGCGCCCGCGTACACCTCGTCGCCGGCGGTCTTGTCGACGGGGACGCTCTCGCCGGTAATCGGTGCCTGATTGACCGCGCTCGCGCCGTCGACGACCGTCCCGTCCATCGGAATCTTCTCGCCGGGCTTGACCACGACGACGTCACCCACTGCGACCTGCTCGACCGGAACCGTCTCGGTCTCGTCGCCGCGTTTGACCGTCGCCTCGTTCGGCGAGAGGTCCATCAACTCTCGCAGCGACTCCCGAGCGCGGTCCATCGAGTAGGTTTCGAGCAACTCGGCGACGCTGAACAGAAACGCCAGCGTCGCGGCTTCGAGATAGAGTGGCTCGCCGAAGCCGACCGACGCCAGGAGTGCGCCGAGGATCGCGATCGACATCAGGAAGTCGATGTCGAGATTCAGATTGCGCGCCGAGTAGTAGCCGTTCCGCACGATCTCCTGACCGCCGATCACGACCGCGAGCAGGAAGGCGACATCCGCTATGAAGAACTCGATGCCTGCGAGTTCCCCGACGAGTGCGTTCTGGCCCGTAAGGACGAACTCGAGCGCTAATCCGAGTGCGACGAAGACGCCGCTGACCCAGGTCTTGATCGCTCGGTTGCTCGTCCATATGCTCTCGCGCTCCGATTGCGCCCCAACCTCGTGGTCGCCGCCCGTCACCTCGTAGCCTGCACCTTCGATCGCGCCGACGATGGTCTCGGTGGCGACGGTGGAATCGTCGTAGGTGACGACGACGGTCCCGGATGTGGGTCGCGTCTCGTAGTCGACGATTCCCTCGACTGAGCCGAGTGCGTTCTCGACTTTGCCCGCACACGAGGCACAGTCCATCTCCGGGACCGAGAACGTCACCGTCTGCTCGTCCGACGATTCGACGCTGTAGCCGGCCTTCTCGACCCGCTCCTCGATCTCCGCGGCCGACGTCGAACTCGGATCGTAGGTCACTGACAGACGACCGCTCGTGACCTGCGGATCGACCGTCTCGATCCCGTCGAGTTTCTCGACGCTCGTCTCGACTTTGTCCGCACAGGAAGCGCAGTCCATTTCGGGAACGCTGTAGGACGCGGTATCGACATTTCGGGCGTCGTCCCGTCCATTTTCGTTCATTATCCGGCTCTAGACGACGGCCGTTTATTAAATACGCTGTTACAAATGCGTCCTGAGGTGCCGTATATTGGTAATTAAACGCAGTTGAGTTAATAATTATACCACTGCGGTCAGTTCATCCCCGAACACCGAGCAGTCGGAGCCCGTTCAGTGAGACCACGACGGTCGAGCCTTCGTGGCCGACGACTGCCAGCGGGAGCGGGATGCCACTGGTGAGGATCGCGAGTACCATCACGCCGATCGCGCCGAAGGAGATCGCGAGGTTCACCATCAGCGTCGTTCGGGTCTTTCGGCTCAGTCCGAGGACGTACGGCAGTTTACCGAGGTCGTCGCCCATCAGGACGACGTCAGCCGTTTCGAGGGCGACGTCGGTCCCGGCACCGCCCATCGCCACGCCGAGGGTGGCTGTAGCGAGCGCGGGCGCGTCGTTGACGCCGTCGCCGACCATCGCCACGCCGTCGAATTGGGCGACGAGTTCGTCGATGGCGTCGACTTTCTGTTCCGGGAGTAGCTCCGCTCGAACCGCGTCGACCCCGGCTTCTGCGCCGATCGCTTCCGCGACGCGCTCGTTGTCCCCGGTGAGCATGACGACGTGTTCGATCCCGAGGGC
>ENA-ORCR01000408-ORCR01000408.1-marine-metagenome-genome-assembly--contig:-NODE-408-length-25882-cov-3.657314_pt1 | contig 25882 bp, 30 predicted proteins | sample MGYA00237782_ERZ508514 | MGnify/ENA primary metagenome ERZ508514 (study PRJEB26185, sample SAMN06268960) | marine metagenome | isolation source: Eden Landing Ponds, San Francisco, CA, USA | place...
GGTGGATGAGCGAGCGAAGCGAGCGAAGCGGTTGGGGAGGTCTGTGGCTGTCTGCGGTGCTGTGCGTGGCGGTTGGTGGTACGGTGATCTGCTATCCTGGTGGACTGAAAGGGCGAGGCGTGCGTGGCGTGAGCGGAGCGAGCGCCACGACTGGCGAACGGTGAGCGCAGCGAGCCGTGAGCCCGGTGGCGCGGTCTGCGCGACCGCTATCTGAGGGATGCGAGGCCGACCGGAGGGAGGCGCCTCGAAGCGAGCGGTGAAACCGCGAGCGAGCGGAGCGAGCGAAGATATGTCGCACAGACCGCGCGAGCGGGTCGAGGGCTTTCGACGGTTGCTGTTTCCTGCAGTCGAAGCAACCCATAGCGAGCGGGTCGAGGGCTTTCGACGGTTGTTGTTGCCTCCGGTGAAACCAACTCGTAGGGAGCGGGTCGAGGGCTTTCGACGGTTGCTGTTTCCTGCCGTCCCAGTCACCGCGAGCGAGCGGGTCGAAGTTCAACAGCCCTCTCGACTACACGAACGACCGTCAAATCCAGTCCCAGAAGGACAACCAATAACTCAGAGAGCGCGGTGGATATTTGGTGGCGCCGGACGCACTCGCGGATATGGCGATCGAAGACCGCGGTGACGCGAGCCTCATCACGCACGCGCTCGCCACCGACATGCTGACCCAGCTACGCGACGTGGAGACCGAACAGGTGGCCTTCAGGAAGGGACTCGTCAAACTCGGTCGGATCTGTGGCTACGAGATCATCGACGGGGCGATGGAAACGGAGTACGTCTCCATCGAGACGCCCCTGACCGAGACGATGGGTGAACGCGTCAAAGGACTCGACAACGTCGTTATCATCAACGTCCTCCGGGCGGCCACGCCCTTCGTCGAAGGACTGCTCAAGGCGTTCCCGCGCGCTCGCCAGGGTGTCATCTCGGCCAGCCGCGACGAGGCGGCGGGAATGAACGACGAAGGGAGCTTTCCGATCTCCGTCGATTACGTGAAACTCCCGGACATCAACCCGGAGGACACCGTCATCGTCGCGGACCCGATGCTCGCCACGGGGTCGACGATGTGTGCTGTCCTGGAGCACGTCCTGGAGGGGCAACCTGACCCCGAGCACCTGTTCGTGCTCTCGGCGGTCAGCGCTCCCGAGGGCCTGCTGCACGTGAACGAGACGGTCCCGGAGGCGGACCTCCTTACCGTCGCCATCGACGACGAACTGGACGAGCACGGTTACATCGTGCCCGGACTCGGAGACGCGGGTGACCGGGCGTTCCGGACGACGGAGTGAGGACTGGGCGCTGTCTCGGTGTCAGAAGGCCACTCGGGTGGCACGCAAAACGGGGAGGTTCTCGGTTTCTCAGTCCATCGCGACGTAGGTCTGGGTGTCCTCGATGCCGTCCAGACTCTGGATGTGGGTGGCGGCGACGGACTTCACCTCGGCCGTCTCGTCGACGTCGACGGTGGCGATGAAGTCCACGTCGCCGGCGACGATGTAGGCGCTCTCGACGCCGTCGACGTCGAGGATTTCGTCTTTGAGTCGCTCGGCGTCGCCGGAGTGGGCCTTGACCATGACGTACGCGCGCACCATCTCAGGCACCTCCCTTGGGCGCGACGCTTTCACCGACGACGATCTGACGGACCGCGTCGAGTCTGGCGAAGTCGGCCAGGATGGCGAGCGTGTCACCGGCCTCGAGTGACACGTCGTCGTCTGGAATCGAGAGCGGCTGGCCCTGCTTGCCGAAGGCGAGTAACTCCGTCTTCGCGGGCAGTTCGAGTTCGCTCAGGGTGTAGCCACACATCGGCGATTGGGGGGAGACTGTGAGTTCGACCAGTTGGAGTTCCTGTGCGATGTCGGCGACGGCGCGGATGTTGCCGCCCAGGAGGGCGTTCTTGGCGACGATAGCGCCCAGGCGCTCGGGGTGGATGACCTCGTCGACGTCCGAGGCGTACTTGCGGTAGATGTCCTCGCGGTACTCTTCGTCGATGCGCAGGACCGTGCGACAGCCGTGGTGTTTCGCGACCATGCAGGCGACGAAGTTGGTGGAGAGGTCGCCGGTCAGTGCGCCCAGCGCGTCTGTCTCGGAGAGATCCGCCGATAGCAAGACTTGCTCGTCGCTGCCGTCCCCCTCGATGATTTCGTAGCCTTCTGCCTTCGCGCGGTCGACTTTCGTCGGGTCCCGCTCGATGAGGACGACGTCGTGCCCGCTGTCTTCGAGTGCGCGTGCCGTTCGGAGGCCTACGCGGCCGGCACCCACGATAACGAATCGCATGGTAATCCGTACGACCAGGCAGGGAATAAAGGTACCTCCAACACCGCCCCCTGACCACCACTTCGACAGGGAGCGTTGTGCCCGAGTGGGAGCCACCCCACACCGACTCGATGACTATGTGAGAGACTCACAGCCGAGTCGATTTCTCGCGGGCTCGATGGGGTCGGGGGAAGGTTTTTGGGCGAGCCAGCAGAACTTCGAGGTACGATGGTGCGGGCCTTTATCATGGTGAAGACGGCCGCCGGAAAGTCCGAAGAACTCCTGTCGTCGATCCGTGAGTTAGGCGGCGTCGAAGAGGCACACATCGTCGCCGGCCAGTACGACATCATCGTCGAGGCCGTCGGCGACGAGGTGTACGACCTGATGCACGAAGTCGCGACGAACCTCCGCGACCTGGACGGCGTCTCCGACACGAAGACGTACATCTGCCTGGGCTGACCGCCCCCGCCGGAGCGCCGTCTCGACGTTCGACCGCGCACGTCGCTCGCGAGAGACTCGCACTCCGAGCGACAGGTCCGCACCGATTGGACTGCTACTCTGGCGTTTTGTCTCGCTGGGCGACGCTCCGTTGCTGGTCGCGGACCCGTGGCGGGAGGTCGGCATAGGCGTACACGAACGCTTCGTCCGACTCCGGTTCCGGTGTCGCTTCCGCGGCGTCGATGGCCGCGTCGAGTTCCGACTCCGCGGCCTCGCGCGCGTCCGGGACGAACGAGTCGTCGATGACGCCTTCGGCTTCCAGATACTCGGCGTAGCGCTCGAGCGGGTCGGCGGTGCGCCACTCGGGCAGGTCGACGTCGTCGCGGTAGCGGTCGGGGTCGTCGCTGGTCGAGTGGGCGCCCTGGCGGTAGGTCAGGCTCTCGACGAGGACTGGCTCACCACTGCGGGCGGACTCGCGGGCCTGCTGGACGGCCTCGTAGACTGCGATGGGGTCGTTGCCGTCGACCCGTGCGCCGTCGAGGCCGTAGGCGTCGGCCTTCTGGGCGATGGTGTCGCTCGCGGTCTGGCCGTTCGCGGACATGCTGATGGCCCAGTGGTTGTTCTCGCAGAAGAAGACGACCGGCGCCTCGAACACGCCGGCGAAGTTCAGCCCCTCGTGGAAGTCGCCCTCGGAGGTGGCGCCGTCGCCGAAGTAGACGAGCATCGCCCGGTCGTCGCCCAGGTGGTCGGCCGCCATTCCCGCGCCGACGGCGTGAGGTAGCTGGGTCGCGATGGGCGTGGCCTGCGTGAAGGTGGTGCCCGTGCGGCCGTCCCGGCGCTCGTTCGCCGCGAGGCCACTCGGGTCCGACCCATCGGGTGACTCGGGGTCGTCGGGGACCCGGTCGGAGGGTTCGAGTTCGGAGTGGCCGCGGCGAAAGCGCAGCAGGTCCGCGGCAGGCCGGCCGCGTGCGAGTTGCATGGCGTTCGAGCGATAGGTGGGAAAGAGCCAGTCCTCGTCCGCGAGGGCGTGGGCCGCGCCCACTTGCGAGCCTTCCTGGCCCTCGTAGGGCGGATAGCCGCTCATCCAGCCTCTGCGCTGGAGGGCGACCGCTCGCCGGTCGAACACGCGGGCGCGAACGACGTCGCGAAGGAGGGTCCGGGCGAGGTCGGGGTCGACGCTGGTTGCAGCCAGCGACCGCTCGCCGATGACGCGGTGCATGACGGAGGAAGAAGTGGACGGGTGAAAGCCGTTGTGCCGACCAGTGGTCGGGTCACCTCTCTCGGCGGGAGTCGACACCTCAAAGAGCGCCCCGTCCCAAGCCCGGGTATGGTCACCGCCGTCGAGGCGCTCGAACTGGTCTTTATCCTGTTCGTCCACAGCGCCGTCGCCGCCCTGATGACGCGATTCTTCCGCGTCCGCCTCTCGACCAGGTGGGGTGGATTCCTCTACGCGGCCATCCTCTGCCCGCTCGCACTCGTCCTGTCGACGCTCGTCCTGAGCGGCATCCTCGCGCTCGGCCCCAACCTCGGGTCGGCCGGTATCGTGGTCATGCTCGTCATCCTCCTCCCCGCGATTACCGGCATCACCTTCGATTACTTCTGGATGCCCGCCCCCGACGAAGTCGACCTTCCCGAACGCTGGGACGAGGGCGAGCGGCCCAGCCGCTACGAGAATCGCTGAGTTCGAGCGGGCCCACTCTCACAGACAGCCCGTCGCGTTCCCCCTCGTGGTGAGACTCCCCGTCAGTCGTCGAGCAATTCGAGTACTGCGCTCTCCACGTCCGCGAGGACCGCCTCTTGGGGCCGTGACGCGTCGATGCGGACGAATCGGTCGGGGTCGTCGGCTATCAGGCGCTCGTAGTTCTCGCTGACCCGCTCCAGAAAATCGACCTGTTCCAGCTTGTTGGTCCCGCCGGCTCGCTTTGCACCGGTCTCGGGGTCCACGTCGAGATACACCGTTGCGTCGGGCGTTCGGGTAAACGGCGCGTGAATCTCTCGGACGAACTCGAGCGGGTCGGCCACGTCGAGGTGTGGATGGTCGGCCAGCGTCGCTCCCTGGTAGGCAAAGCGCGAGTCTGAGTACCGATCCGAGACGACGAGTCGGTCCTCGGCGAGGGCCGGCCGAATCGTCCGTGCGAGGTGGTCGGCGTGGTCGGCCGTGTAGAGAAAGAGTTCGGCCACGGAGTCGGCGTCGTCGTCCGCGATGGAGCGATTGACCGCGTCGCCGTACCACGATTCGGTGGGTTCGCGGGTAAACACCGCGTCGTCGGGAACGGCGTCGCTCTCGGCGAGAGAGTCTGCGGCGGAGGACTTCCCGCTCCCGTCCAACCCTTCCAGCGTGAGGAGCATATCCGTGTGTCTCGATGCCTGCACATCAAGGACTCGGTGCGTGATTGCGCGATGCCTGCACCGAACCGACTCCTTGCGTGGTTGCGCGATGCCTGTGTGATACGGATCGTGTCAACACGCAACATTTTTGTTCCGTGCCATCGTATAACAAAGACACGGACGCGACGAGGACACATCGGACGATCCGAGCGGGTGCGTCCGTCAGGATGGGCTTGCTCGGATTGGGGGCAAAATCAAAGGGCCCGTAACAGGGTAACGAGATGAACGCCTCGAAGGAGGACCGAAACGTGCCGCAACTGGTCCAGCCGGCTGGTCCGGCGTGAAGGCCAACTAGCGGACGTCGGGTAACCAACGTTCGTGAACCCGGTCGCTGGCAACAGCTGGTGTGAGTCCAGCTACAGCCCGCAAGGGCAACGCCGGGAACAACCGGCTACTGCCAGCACCCACCGGCACGGCCGTAAGGCACGCGGAAAACGTCTCCCGTCCGAGTCCAAATCGGCGCGTCCGGTCATTCTTTGCTTCTCACCCCGCTGAGTGCTCACTGGCTCCCGTGGGAGCGGACACTCGGCTGTCGGCCGTTGCCGAACCGGTCGTCAGCAGTCGACCAGTCCCCCGAATCGCCCCCAATAGTAAAATCACCCCCAGCCGACTACCCGGCACATGGATCGCCGTCTCTCACGACGAGCATTTCTCGGGACTGTGGGCGCCGGGGCCGCGACAGGGCTCGCAGGCTGTAAGACCGCCGTCCCCACGACCAGCGGCGAGTGGGTCGAAACCGACGACGGCCCGCTCACCGAATTTGCGACCACGGAGTTCCGCGGCGGCATCGAGCGACAGGGCGTCTATCCCGACGCCGAGATTCCCACGGATCCCGAAGTCGAGTGGACGCTCAGGGAGATAAATACGGGCGACCACACCGCGGCGAAGGCGAGCCCGGTCGGCCTCCCCGGCGGCGACGTCGTCGTCCCGGGCGACAACCGGGAGATCCGTCGGGTCACCCCCGAGGGCGAAGTCGTCTGGCAATCGACGGTCGACGAAACCTCCCGCGGGATTCACGGGACGCCAGCGGTCGCGAACGGCGTGGTCTACATCGGCGCGTACGACGGCGCCCTCTACTCGTTCGACCTCGAATCGGGCGAGCGCTACTGGCGCACCAAACTCGGGGACGCCATCGGGTCGAGTCCCGGCTATCACGACGGCGTCGTCTACATCGCCGTCGAGTACTACGACCCCAGCGGCGCGATGTTCGGCGTCGACGCCGTCACGGGCGAGGCTGTCTGGGAGGACGACCGGGTGACGAACCACCCCCACTCGACGTGCGCCATCGACCGCGAGGCCGGCCGCCTCGTCGTCGGGTCCAACGACGGCTATCTGTACGCCTGGAGCTACCCCGACCTGGATTACCAGTGGCGCTTCGAGACCGACGACCCGATCAAGGGACCGGTCGCGACCCACGACGGGAGCGCATTCTTCGGGTCCTGGGACGAGACAGTGTATCGGGTCGCGCTCGACGACGGGACCGAGGAGTGGGCGTTCGAACCCGACGGGCTCGTGATGTCCGGCCCGTCAATCGAGACGGCCACCGACACCCTCTACGTCGGGTGTCACGACTCGCATCTCTACGCGCTCGACGTCGCCGACGGGAGCGAGCAGTGGCGATTCGACACGCGCGGGTCGCTCATCGGCTGTCCGACCGTCACCAGCGAGCACGTCCTCGTCGGCTCGCACGATCATCACTTCTACGCCGTCGAGAAGGCCACCGGGGAGGAAGTCTGGTCGATCGAAACGGTCGGCGACGCGTCCAGCACGCCGCTGGTCACCGACGACGGCGTCTACGTCACCGACCGAGCCTCCGAAGCGTACCTCGAAGGCTCGGTCGACAGCGCCGAGAGCGGTGGCCTGTACAAGATCGTCTCCGCTGACGACGCCTGATCCCGACCGATTCAGGCCGCCGACAGATCCGACAGATACTGCTGGACGTACTCGTGGAACTCCTCGTCGCGCTCGCCCGGCGTGACGAACCGGTAGTCGTCGTGTTGCTCGTCGAGTTCGATCGACTGCTCGGGGTCGGTCTGGCGGACGCGAAAGACGATATTGACCGTGTGTCGCGAGTCGACGCCGTCGACCGACGAGGTGTCCCAGAAGTGGCCGTAGACGCCCACTCGCTCCTCCACGTTCACGTCCACACCGAGTTCTTCGCGAGCGACCCTGCGGGCGGCGGCAGTCAACTCCTCGCCCTTGTACAGGCGGCTTCCCGGCCAGAACCACACTCCCTCGACCGGTTCGTTGGTCCGGCGAGCCAGGAGGACCTGCCCCGCCTGCGCTCCCTCGCCCTCGAGAACGACTTCGACGCAGACCTGGGGCACGCGGTCGAGTACGGTCGCGAACTCGTCCTCGGGAATGAACTCGTCGTGAACGTCCATACGGCGGAGTCGCGACGCCCACCCTTCGGGATTTCGAAGCCAAGCGGCTACTCCTCGCACGCCGCGGTGAGCCACAGCCGACACCGCTAACTCGATGGCACCGCCCCTTCTGGTATGACCGACGACCTGGCCTGGGAGACGCTGGAGACCACCACCGCCTACACGTGCGAAGGGTTCGACATCCTCACCGACACCGTCCGATTCCCGAACGGCGAGGACGGCGAGTTCGACTATCTCACCGAAGGCGAGAGCGTCGTCGTCCTCCCGCTGACCACCGACGGCGACGTGGTCGTCATCGAGGAGTGGCGACAGGCCGTCGGCCGGGTGAATCGCGCGCTTCCGGCAGGCGGCATCGAAGACGAGGACGCGGACCCGGTCGAGTGCGTCGCTCGCGAACTCGAAGAGGAGACCGGGTATCGTCCGGGCAGCGTCGAGCACCTCACGACGGTCGAGCCCGCGAACGGTTTTTCGGACGCCGTGTTCCACTACTTCGTCGCCCGCGACTGCGAGCCGACCGGTGAGCAGGACCTGGACTACAACGAGGACATCCGCGTCGAGACGACGACGATGGACGCGCTGGTCGAAGCCGCCCGCGAGGACGACCTGCGCGACGGGCGATCGATGCTTGGGGTGCTGTACTTCGAACTGTTCGGCGGCGAAGCGTAGATCGGTGGAAACGTTAACTTAGTTCCAGTTCCAACTCCAAATATGGCGACAGCGGTAAAGATGGACGAGGAGGCGAAATCACGGTTGGAGGAGCTCCAGGCGGAGATCAAACTCCGGACCGGAACGAAAATGACCCAGCAGGAGATTCTGTCGCGGCTGCTGGAAGATGCATACGAGTCGAAATCGGAGTTCGTCGACTCGATCCGCGAAACGAAGGTTCCGCTCTCGGACGACGAGCGGGAGGCGTTTCACAGCGGGATGTTCGCCTCAGGTGTCGAAACAGACGAAGACGACATCGACGACATACTCTACGGATGAGCGTGCTCGTCGACAGTGGCGTGTTCTACGCTCACGCGGACACCGACGCGACACGTCACGACGATGCAGTCCGGGCATTCGACGTGCTTATCGACGGTGATGAAGGCCAACCATACACGAGTGATTACCTCTACGACGAAACTGTGACCCTGACACTCAGTCGTACCAGGTCCTTCGAACGCGCAAAACAGGTCGGGCGGCGAATTCGAGGTATTGACGGCTACCCGGATCTCGTCACACTCGAACACGTCGACCGCTCTGTGTTCCGAGAAGCAGTCGACACGTTCGAACGGTTCGACGATCAGGGCCTCAGCTTCACCGATGCGACGACGATCGCCCTGCTGGAAAAGCGCGGTATCGACTCGGTTCTGAGCTTCGACGACGACTTCGACGGCATCGTCGATCGGATCGACCCCGCCGATCTCGGATAGTCGCCGAACACAACCCTTAGGCCCGCCCGCGGGAAAGCGCGGGCAATGACCGACGTCTTCGAGGTCGACCACTACGACGCCGCCGGGCGGCTTGGCGAACTGGAAGTGCCCCGCGCCGGCGTCACGGTCGAGACGCCCGCGCTCCTCCCGGTGATCAACCCCCACCTCCAGACCGTCACCCCCGCGCAACTCGAATCGGAGTTCGGCGCGGAGATTCTCATTACCAACTCCTACGTCCTCTACGGCAGCGAGGACCTGCGCGAGCCTGTCGAACAGCAGGGCCTGCACGACCTCCTCGATTTCTCGGGTGCCATCGTCACCGACTCCGGATCCTTCCAGCTGGCCGAGTACGGCCAGATCGACGTCACGAACGAGGAGATTCTGAACTTCCAGCACGACATCGGCTCGGACATCGGCACGCCGGTCGACATTCCCACCCCACCCGACGCCTCGCGCGAACAGGCCGAGGACGAACTCGCGACCACGCAGGACCGCCTCGCCGCCGCGGCCGAGGTGGACACCGGTGAGATGCTCGTCAACGCGCCGGTCCAGGGCTCGACCTACACTGATTTGCGGGAGGAGGCCGGCGCTCACGCCGCGCAGTCGGGACTTGACGTCTTCCCCGTCGGTGCGGTCGTGCCGATGATGAACGAGTACCGCTACGCCGACCTCGTGGACGTCGTCGCCGCAGCCAAGCGCGGCCTCCCCGAGAGCGCGCCGGTCCACCTCTTCGGCGCCGGCCACCCAATGATGTTCGCCCTCGCCGTCGCGATGGGCTGTGACATGTTCGACTCCGCGGCCTACGCCATCTACGCCCGCGACGACCGTTACATGACTGTCCGGACGACCGAACACCTCGAAGACCTGGCGTATTTCCCCTGTTCCTGCCCGGTCTGTGCCACGCATACCCCTGCGGAACTCAAGGCGATGGACGGCGAGGACCGCGAGCGCCTGCTCGCCGAGCACAACCTGCACGTCTCCTTCGGCGAGATGCGGACGATCAAGCAGGCCATCCGCCGCGGCGAACTCATGGAACTCGTCGAGGCCCGCGCCCGGAGCCACCCGGCGATGCTCGACGGCTACCGCGCGCTGCTCGACCACGCCGGCCAGCTCGAACGCACCGACCCCGTCTCCAAGGACACCTTCTTCCACCTCTCCGGTGAGAGCGCCCAGCGCCCGGAAGTCCTGCGCCACCACCAGCGCCTCGACCGCCTCGAACCCCGTGCGGATTCGGTTCTCCTGACCGAGGGCAACGACGCCGACAGATTCGACGAGTGTTGGAACGTCCAGCCGCCGTTCGGCCCGTTCCCCCGAGACTTGGCCGACGGCTATCCACTCACCGCGCAGATACCCGACCGCCTGGACACCCCGGCCTACGAGGCGGCTGCCGCGGGCGTCCGCCGCCTGGTCGAGGCCCACCCAGATACCGAATTCACGCTCGCCCACCACGGGTGGCCCGAAACGGCGCTCACCGACGTCCCCGAGCGCGTCGACCTGTGGGATCTGGCCGACGAGTAGCCAGTCAACCAGAAGAGGTGGCGCGCGCTGTCGCGGCGCTCGTGCCGCGACAGCATCGTGCGAGGGATGAGCGAGTGAGTGGAACGAACGAGCGAATCGGCTGGGGAGGTGTGTGGCCGTTTGCGGTGCTGTGCGGGACGGAGTTGTCGTTTTCCTGGCGGACTGAAAGGGCGAGGTCCGCTCGCGGTGAGCGGAGCGAACGGAGGCGTTGAGCGAGCACTATTTGAGTGAACGGAGTGAACGAAAATATCTCGCTCAACGCACGCGAGCGGGCCGAGGGCTTTCGTCGCTTGCTGTCGGTTACGGTCTGAACTACTGCTAGCGAGCGGGCCGAGGGCTTTCGTCGCTTGCTGTCGGTTACGGTCCGAACTACTGCTAGCGAGCGGGCCGAGGGCTTTCTGCGGTTGCTATCTCCGATGGTTGCACAGACTCATAGCGAGCGGGTCGAGGGCTTTCTGCGGTCGCTGTCGCCTGCAATCGAGGGGCCTCCTGTCGAGCAGTGGGAGCAGGGCCCAAACCCAACGCCGTCAGGCCCGCGTACACCCAGAGAACGTCACCGAACGAAGCCAGCTACGCACAATCTGGTCAAATACGAACAAAATCATGCGGTCGAGAGCCCGATTGCCACGATACCGGCGACGAGGACCCATGCGAGGGCCGTTGCGCCGACGGCGAGGCCGGCCTCCCGACGACCTAATCCGTGCGTTTCGACGACGCCGGCGTAGGTGACCCACGCGATCAACACCAATACTGGCACGGACGCGATGAGTGCGGAGATCAGCGGGCTGCCGACGAAGAATATCTCGAACCCGAGCATGACGACCGGTACGGCAAACAGCGGGGCGGGGGCCATGCCGTAGCAGACGGTGGCGAGCGTGTCCTCGTAGTCGCCGTCGCTCCCGACAACCTGGGTCGCTATCTCGAGGGCGATGTAGGAGACGAGCGCCAGGACCATGAGGAAGAGATAGATCTGTGCGACCGTCTCCGGCCACCCGCCGAGGAGGAAGAGTTTGAAGTCGCTGACTCCGAGGCCGGTCGCGGCCGAGACTGTGGGATTCCCGAGGACGCCCGCGATGACGTTGGTCCCGATTGCGGCGACGCCGATGGTCAGCATGAGGAAGCCGAACGTGTCGTCGGTCGTCTTCTGCTCGGCGCGCGTGCGGAAGAACGTCGCCGGCGAGGAGAGCAGGTTCCCGAGCGGTTGGGCGTACCACGAGCGCAGGAGGTCGTAACTGAATCCCTTGAGGATGACGTCGAGGCCGATGGCGGCGATGATGAACCCGCCGGTGATCACGCCCTGCCAGCCGCTGACGTTCAGGCCGGCGAGGGCGAGCACGTTGTTGGCCGTGGCGAGCACGAGCGCTCCGAAGAGGACGCCGACCATCGACCCCTCGCCGCCGGTGAGTTTCGTCCCGCCGAGGACGACGGCGGCGATAACGACGAGGGCGAGGCCGTTGCCGCTGCCCGACGAGACCGACCCGAACCGGCCGAGGAAGGCCAGGCCGGCGAAGGCGGCGGTCAGGCCACAGAGGCCGAAACAGCCGAGTTTGACGATTTCGGGGTCGATACCGGTCGTCTCGACGGAGTCGATGTTGTCGCCGGTCGCGCGGGCGTGGAGGCCAAAGCGCGTGTAGTGGAGGATGTAGTGAAAGACGACGAGCAGGACGAAGATCCAGACGATCATGATCGAGAACTGGCCGAACGTCTTCGTCTCGGCGTGCAGGAGGGGGACCTGGTACCGGATGGGGCCGCTCATGAACGGCATGTCGGCGATGATGATCGGGCCGCCGAGCCACTTCAGGATCCCAATGTCCGAGGCGGAGGCGGTCGTGCCACCGATCAGGATGCGGTGGACGCCGCGCAACAGCGTCAACGTGCCGATGGTGACGATGAGCGAGGGCAGGTCGAGTTTCGTCACCACGAGGCCCTGCGTGATGCCGAAGATGACCGAGAACACGAGGACGACGGCGACGACGAACAGGGGATGGAAGCCGAAGGCGTCGCCACCGATCAGAATCGCGCCCATCCCGGCGGCGACGCCGTACATGGACCCGACCGACAGGTCGAACTCGGCGGTGACCATCAGCAGGGCGACGCCGTAGCCGATGATCGCGGTGGTCGCCGCCGAGCGGAGGATCCGTGCCATGTTGTCGAGCAGGAGGAATCGCGAGGCGTCGATGTAGACGCCGATGACGAAGATGCCGATGAGGCCGACGAGGACGCTCCCCTCGCGACGCTCGAACACCGACGCGGCCGTATCGCTGATGCGCGCTCGAACGCCGGCGCGCTCTGATTCGGTCGCCACGCCGATCAGCGCTCCCGCTCCCGGTGCATGCGTTCGACGATGTCCATCCGGTCGACGTCGTCGCGCTGGGTGTGGAGCACGTCGACGATTTCGCCGTCGCGCATGACCGCGATGCGGTCGGCGACGTCGACGACGACGTCTATCTTGTGGGAGATGAGGATCACCGACTTCTCGCCGTCGGGGATCCGCCGCACGAGGTCGATTATCTTGTCCGTGCCGGTCGTCGACACCTCCGAGGTCGGTTCGTCCAGGATGATGATCGGGGGATCCCTGATGAGCGCTCGGGCGACGGCAACGGCCTGTTTCTGGCCGCCCGACAGTTCGTTGACCGGCGAGTGCGGGTCGAAGTCGAAGCCGATGTCGTTGAGCAGGGCCCGACTCTCGGTGACCATCGTGTCCCGGTCGACGTTGCGGAGGAGCCAGCCCGCCGGCCCGTCTTTGAGCGGTTCCATCCCGAGGAAGATGTTGCTGGCGGCGCTGGCGTTCGGGCTCAGGTGCTGTTCCTGGTAGACGGTGGCGATGCCGGCGTCCATCGCGTCTTTCGACGAGGAGAAGAACTGCTCGACGAGGCGGCCGTCCTGGCGGAGGTAGATGACCCCTCGCGTGGGCCGGAGGACGCCAGAGAGCATCTTGATGAACGTCGTCTTGCCCGCGCCGTTGTCGCCGGCGATGGCGAGGATTTCGTCCGCGTTCACGTCGAGGCTGACGTCCCGAACGGCTTCGATGGCGCCGAAGAACTTGGTGAGGTCCCGCGTCCGGAGGACGACGTCCTCCTCGGCGGCGTCGCCAGGCGTGTCCGGCGCGTCCTGGCCTCCGGGCGCGTCCGGCGCGTCCTGGCCTCCGTGCGCGTCCGGCGCGTCCTGGCCTCCGTGCGCGTCCGGCGCGTCCTGGCCTCCGTGCGCGTCCGGTTCAGTTTCCTGTTCAGGTCCGTCGGGGGCTGGTTGCGAGCCGCTGGCGTCGGGGGCTTGGTCCGAGTTTGGGTCTGACTGTGACATGGGGTGGGCCGTGAGTCGGAATTCGGTGGTCGTTCGTCCGGGCGAGGGGGGTTACTGGAGGAAGTCGTAGTTTTCCTGCTGCCACTGGAGGAGGCCGCCGTCGCCGGCCCACGACCGCCGCTCCAGCGCGAAGTCGACGTTGTCCTGGTCCCAGACAGAGACGCCCCACTCGAGGTCTTTCATCTCGATGCCGCGTTCGACGTACATCCACGCCAGCGGGACGTTCTGGAACCCCTGGCTGTAGGGGTCCTGGCCGACGGTGAAGTCGACGTTGCCCGCTTCGATCTGGTTGAGCAGCGGTCGCAGGAGGTCGAACCCGCAGACGACCATCGGCCCCTCCAGTTCGCCGGACTCGAGCGCCTGACCCGCGCCGACCGCGCCCCAGAACGCCGAACAGACGACGCCGTCGACGTCCGCCCCCGAGATGGTGTCGACGATCTGGGTCTGGGCGTCGGCGATGCTCGGCGGCGGGTTGATGATCTGGTCGTTGTAGAGGCTCACCGACGGGTCGCTCTGTGCCTTGAAGTACCGCTCGGCCGTGCCGAGGTCGGCCGCGTCCGCGTTGACCCGGCGAGTGACCGAAGGGTTGTCGGGGAGTTCGTTCGTCACGAGGACCGTGTACTCGTCCTTGTCGGGAATCTCTTCCTGGAGGCGGTCGTAGGCCTCGGCGGCCATCGCTGCGCCGCCGCGGGCGTCGCGAATGCCCACGTGTGGTACGATCATCGGCTGGTCGCGGTACTCGAAGCCGACGTCGTCGGTCATGTAGTCGTAGTTCCAGTCCCGCGTGGCCGGCGTGGAGTGACCGTTGATGACCGCGATGTCGTTGTCGAGGGCGCTCTGGATTGCGTCGTTGTACGCCTCGTTGTTCAGGACGGTCGTCACGAGGACGTCACCGGCGTCCATGTTCGAGACGTTCTGCTCGATGAGGCTGATCTGGTCGGGAATCCCGCCGTCGGCCGGCGGACCGGTCACCTGCCCGTCCCACCCGAAGACGTTCAGTGCGTCGTGGAACCCGCAGGTCATCGGGATGAAGAAGGGATTGTCGATGTTCTGGAGGACGAACACGGCCGTTCGCTCGTTCTGCCCGGACCCCTCTCTGGTCTTCGACGGGTCCCAGCCCGGCGGCGCCACCGCGGGATGCCGGGAGAACTCGAAGTCGGCCCCCGCTGCCGTGCCGTCGCTGGCGCCGTTGCCATCGCTCCCGTCGCCGTCGCCGTTGCCGTCGCCGTCGCCGTCACCTTCTCCGTCTCCATCGTCGCTCGTCTGACAGCCTGCCAGTCCCAGGGCGGCACTCACGGCCCCGATCTGTTTCACGACACCGCGCCGTGTGATGCTCGATCCGACGTCGATCGAAACAGCTCCGTCCGCTTCCACACCGTCTTGCGATCCCATAGCGTGTTACAAATGAACAATGAACATAGTAAACCGGAGCTTACACGCGTATTAGCGGTGATTACGGTCGTCGGGGCGCCCCTGAAACCCCCCGCTGGGACCCACTCAGTCGTCCGATTCAGCAGTCGGGGCGTCCATTTCGATAAAACGGTCGCGAACCTCCGGCGTGGGAACCATACACTGGGCTTTCTTCCCGAAAATCGCGTAGCGGTGGCTCCCGACGGTGTCGTAGACGGCATCACGAATCGGCCGCGGAATCACTCGCAGGGAGCCCGCGAGCGACCACGGGAACTCCAGTTCGCTGGCCACCCGGAGCGCGGCGTCGGACTTCGTGTAGTAGTCGTCGCCGTCGACCAGGACGAACGTGTCGAAGTCGTAGTCGTCGAAGCCCACGTCCGCAAGCAACTTCTCGGCGGTCTCCGACTGGAGCGGTGCGAACCGAAAGTGGCTCTCGGGGTCGTGTTCGATGACGAACTGGATAGTCCCGCTACAGAGGTTACAGACCCCGTCGAAGAGGACGATGGGCTGGTCCCGTGGGATGTCACCGGCCATTACTCGGATCTTCGTGACCCACGTACTTCAACCACCGACGTTCGAACGGGGTTCCAGTCAGCGTCGCTGCCCGGGACGGCGGCCAGGGGGCGCCGGGCCAGCGTTTATACTGCGCCGCCGAGACGGACCGGTCGATGCGCGAAGTCACGGTCGACCGGTTCGTCCAGGCGACGCCGCCGGAAGTCGAGCGCGCGCTCGAACCTGGTGTCGTCGTCGAGTACGAGGGGAGTTTCACCGTGCTCGACGTCGAGGACCGAGCGGACGACACCGTCGTCACGGCCGGTGCGAAGGGAATCGGCGTCTCGCTACGATTCGAACCCAGGGACGACGGCCTCTACTACGAGCAACGGGGCGATGCGGGCCCGTTCGACGAGATGTGGACCGAATTTGCCTGGGCCGCCGAAAACGAGGGAAGCCGCGTGACCGCACGCTCCGGGGTCAGCCTTGGGCTTCCGCTGACCACGCTCACCGACCGTATCGCCGCCTGGAAGCGCCGCGGCGAACTCGACCGGGCGCTGGACCGACTCGCCGCCGACCTCGAATAAGCATCGGAGCACCACTGATCCCTTCCAGGGCCACGCCAGACCGCCGAATCCGGCCGTGCACCCGGATCGCACACGCGCCGGACGATTTTTACGTCCACCGGGCGGAGATGACACCACCAATGGGTGTGTTGAACACTGTCAAGGAGATGTTCGAGGCCTCGACGCAGAATCCCAACCGGGGTGAGGACCCGGCCACGGACTCCAAGGGTGCCTACTGGTGTCACGACTGTAGTGAGCGGATCCTCGACGTCGACGTGACCGGTGACGACCCGCCCGACTGTCCCGACTGCGGTGACCAGATGGAGTTCGAGCGCTCCGTTGGCTCGACTGGCTGTGCGTGCTGAGGCAGAATGGCCTACAGCGGCTCCCTCACGCCCCTCCAGCCGCTGCTGGGGAATCCAAATCCGTCGGTGACCGCCGCCCCCCGCTGTCATCTTTAAGTCGACCGGAGCTATACGAACGATCATGACGGACCAGGGGCGCACGCTCTCCGAACGCATCGCGGCGTTTCGCGAGTGGGTCGAAGAGTGGATGCACGGGCTCTATCACGGGATGATCGAACACCCCTCCTTCGAGAAGATCGAGAAGGAGGCCGAGGACGTCGAGGACGAGTTCCTCTTTGCCTGTTTCGCCGACGCCTTCGGCATCCCGAGTCCGGTGTCGTACTACACGGTCGAACTCCTACCGTACCTGACCGACGAGTTCGAGCAGTGGGAGCGCCGGATGTGGGACCGCCAGTCGCTGCTCGAACGCAAAGGCCAGCAGTATCACTTCCACTGATGACTCGATTCGTCTTCTTCGGCGGCAAGGGCGGGGTCGGCAAGACCACCGTCTCCTCCGCCTACGGGCTGAAGTGTGCGAACGCGGGCCTCGAGACGCTCGTCGTCTCCACGGACCCGGCCCACAGCACCTCCGACGTGTTCGACCAGCAGTTCGACGACGAACCCGCCGCCGTCGAGGGCCACGACCACCTCTGGGCGATGGAAATCGACCCCGAGGAGGAGGTCGAGGAGCACATGATGAACATCAAACGCCGGATGGGCGAGCAGGTGAGTCCGGCCATCGTCAACGAAATCGACCGCCAGATCGAACTGGCCCACCAGACGCCCGGCGCCTACGAGGCGGCGCTGTTCGACCGATTTATCCGGGTGATGCGCGACGCCTCACCCGACGACGGCTCCGAGTTCGGCGAGGAGTCAGACCCTTCGGCCAGCGGCCCGGACGTGTTCGACCGGGTCGTCTTCGACACCTCTCCAACCGGCGGCACCTTGCGCCTGCTCTCCCTTCCTGACTTCCTCGACCAGTGGATCGACCGACTGATCGACAAGCGGACCAAGAGCATCGACCTCTTCGAGAAGGCGGCCATCGGCGACAAAGAGGCGCGCAAGAAAATCGAGTCCGACCCCATCATCTCGCACCTCCAGCAGCGCCAGGCGAAGTTCGAGTTCGCGGCCGAGACGCTCCGGGAGGACGCCGCCTTCTACCTCGTGTTGAACCCCGACGAGCTATCGATCCGGGAGACCGAACGGGCCATCACCCAGCTTTCGGAGTACGGGTTGACCGTCAACGGCCTCGTCCTGAACAAGGTGACGCCCGCCCCCGACGACGACGAGACGGGCCGCGGTGCGACGTACCTTCGCGACAGGGTCGCCACCGAACGCGAGCGAATCGAGACGGTCCGTGCGTTCGACTGCCCACTCGTCGCACAGATCGAAAGCCGCGTGGAGGAGGTGAAAGGCGACCTCCTCGCAGACGTCGCCGACGAACTCGACATCGACGTCACACTGGCGGTGCCTGCCTGAGCCAGCCGCAGGGTCAGGCCAGCAGTGACGGTTCGCGACAGGGGAGCGGCTCCCGGTCGGGTCTGGACGGCTGTGAGCGACCGCCACACAGCCGTCGGAGTCGTTTTTTATCCCGGCGCTGAATTCGGGGGCATGCGACGCCGGTTCGCACTGGCGGTGGTCGCGGTCCTGGTCGTGGTAGCGGGGTGTAACGGCGGCGGTCCCGGGGCCCGGACGCCCCAATCCATCGAGGGCGACGCCTCTCGGACGACGGTCGGTGAGGCTGCGCTCTCGGAGGCCGGATTCACCGAGGAGCGGATCAGTCAGGTCACTGTCAACCGATCGGGGACGCTCAGGATTGCTGGTGACGTCCAGATGAATCTCGGCTATCGGGTGAACGCGACCGGGTGGCGTGCGGTCTATCGCTCGTCCGACGGGCAGGGAGTCTTCGGCGTCTACACGGTCCCGCAGGCCAAACCTGACCGAGTCGCCGCGACGATAGATCCGCTCGGCGACCGCTCACTTGCAACCATCGTCGACACCGCTCAGGGGACCTATTCCGGGACGACCGACCTCCAGCACTTCCAGAACCGTACTGTGACCGTCTTCGACGGCGACGCGACCGTTCGGCAGTACTCGGGGTCGGCGACCAGCGACGGAGCCCAGACCGAGGTGACCGTCTACGTCGCCACCGTCGACCATGACGGCGATATCGTTCGGGCCGTGGCGGTCGGACCGACCGAGGCCGACGAGTGGGCCGCCGTTCGACCACTGTTCGAGGGACTGCAGCGCTGACGGCTGCGAGTCTGCAGCCCTCGCGTCGGGTCAGTGGGGCCTGCGCCGCTCCGTCTCTCCACCGCGATTTTGCGCCCCGAACGCACGTTCGGTTCAACCTGTTGAAATTCCGACCCGACAGGACGCCGCCGTGTGGGTACACCGTACTATATTTCACATGAAAGATCCTTGGAATCCCTATAATCTTTAAGTGGTCTTTGGCTGAAACGCCGTTGGGGTACGATACCATGGTTCAGGCGATATGGCTGGTAGTGTTCGTGCTCGGAACGTTCTCGGCGGGCTATTTAGGGTACTCACGGTACCTGGCACGGTTCGTCGAGCTCGACGAGGACACGGAGACACCAGCCCATAAATACGAAGACGGACAGGAGTACGTACCGTCGAAGAAACCGGTACTGTTGGGGCATCATTACTCGAGTATCGCGGGCGGGGCGCCCGTCGTCGGGCCGATCACCGCCGCGATGTGGTGGGGATGGGTGCCCGCGTTCCTGTGGATCGCGATCGGGAACCCGCTGTTCGGCAGCGTCCACGACTTCATGTCGCTGTCGTCGTCGGTTCGTCACGATGGCAAGTCGATCGGGTACATCATCGGTGAGTACGTCGGGGAACGCGGCAAGAACATGATCCTGTGGTTCGCGTTCCTGACGATCATTCTCGTGATCGCAGTGTTCGCGCTCGTCGTCGCGCTCGTGTTCAACGCCTATCCCGAGTCGGCGACGGCGAGTGGCATTTTCATCGGGCTGGCACTCCTATTCGGCTGGTATCTCTACCAGCTCGACGGGCCGTTCGTGCCAGGTGCGGTGGCGTTTATCGCGATGATCTTCGGCGGTGTGTGGGTCGGAATCCAGTACCCGGTTGCGATGGTGCCTGGCGAATACGCCCGCGGCGCGACCGTCATCTTCGGGGGCGGGCTACCGTTCCCGGCAGTGCTCGGGAGCGCAAACATCGCCGCGTGGATCCCGGTCGTCATCGTCTACGCGTTCGTCGCGAGCGTGCTCCCGGTGTGGGTGCTCCTGCAACCGCGTGACTTCCTCACGTCGAGCGTCCTCTACACCGGCGTCGGCGGGACGCTTCTGGCCGTGATCGTGGGTACGGTTCTCGGCACGTCGTCGGAACCGCTCGTGATCAATCTGGACCCGTTCTACGGGTTCTTCGGGAACCCGCAGTTCGCGTTCGCACCGCTGTTCCCGCTGTTGTTCGTGACTATCGCCTGCGGGACGATCAGCGGGTTCCACTCGCTGGTCTCCTCGGGCACGACAGCGAAGCAACTCGACAAGGAGACCGACGCCCGCCTCATCGGCTACGGCGGCATGCTCGGTGAGGGCCTGCTGGCGTCGGTCGCGCTCATCACCGTCGCGGTGTACGCGCAGGCGCCTGCGGGAAGCGGTATCGGCCTGGCCCTGCCGAACTTCGCGACCGGCGGCGGGATCATCCTGACGAGCTTCGGGCTCGCGCAGATCACCGGCGCGACGTTCATGGGCCTCGTGCTCGTGAGCTTCCTGTTGACGAGCACCGACACCGCGATGCGCCTCGGTCGGTACATGCTCGAAGAGATCATCGGCACGCCCGAGACGACCATCGAGGAATTCGGCGCCAACCGCTACGTCAACGCCGGCATTCAGGCGTTCCCGGCGTACCTGCTGGTCGCCTCCGGCCGCTGGGCCGATCTGTGGCCGCTCTTTGGCGGCGCCAACCAGACGCTCGCCGCGCTGGCGCTGCTGGTCGCGACCGTCTGGCTCGCCAACTGGGACAGCACCAAGCAGTTGCTGTCGACGGGCGTCCCGATGGCGTTCATGTTCGTCATCACGACGACCGCGCTCCTGTACCTCGCCCTGTACCAGAACTTCTATCAGAAGTTCGTGCTGGGCGAGTGGGCCGTCGAAGACCCGGGCGTGGCCGCGCAGGCCTCGGCCGCGATACAGATCGTGATCGCGCTCGTGTTGGTGTATCTGGCGCTCTCCATCCTGCGGATGGGATACAGGAGCGTCAAGGAAGAACGCGGGCAGTTCTTCGACACCGGGTCGGAGACGCCGCCGGCTGAACCGAGCGACGACTGACGCCTCGGTCAGCCCAGCAGCCGCTGTCGCAAGCGGCCGAGGAACGTTTTCTCGTCCGCTTCCATCCCGTCCCACAGTCGGAACGCCGCCGCCTGACTGGCCTCTTCGCTCGCGACCAGGTCCGTTCGCTCCGGCGCGACGACGACCAGATTGATCTCGTAGTGGCCGTAGTAGCCCTTCTTGATCATCGTCCGCTCCCGGAATCCGGTGACGAACTCGCGGACTGTGTCCGAAATCGCGTCGGTGACGACTGCGAACGTGAGCTCCGTCGCGTAGTGTTCCTCGTTCGCGTCGATCCAGTCCTCGGCGACGTCGTGGCCAAGCGAGACGAGCGATTCGAGGTCGGCGACGGTCACCGCGTCGATCCGGGTGGCGAAGACGTGGTCGAAGCTGTCGTGATGCGCGAACGAGAGCGCCGGATGGAGGAAGTGTTTCTGGTGGTGCATCTCCATCTCTCCGTAGAGGGTAAAGCGCTGGCCCTCCACTCGCTTGTCTCGCTCCAGGTCGTAATTGTACATCAGCCGGTCGGCCACCCGGTCGACGTATTCGTCGTCCCAGTCCGGCACGTCGTCGGGTCGGTCGCCGCGTGCAGGTGGGCCCGCGCCTGACTGCCCGGGAGCGGTCTCCTCCGCGTCGGTTGGCGCGTCAGTGGTCTCCCCTCCAGGTACCGGCTGGGCGTCGTCGCCCGCTCCCTGCTGGTCGGACGGGGACTCGCCCCCACTCATGGGTCCTCGCAGATCGGTCGCCGGTCGCCCTGGCCGCCTCCGTTCACCCTGGAGGCCGCACGTTCTGCCCGAAATCCAGTGACACCGTGCCGTTCAGACCACCGGCCGTCCACACCAACGGACCCGTGATGCCATTCCATATCACGGTCGAACGAACCGGGTGACCAAAAACGTCCCCCTGCGATGGAGGCGAACACCGGAGTATACGGACCCTCCCCACCGAACGCCGGGCAGACGATCGATCGTGTCGGTCTCGCACACGCCAGGCAAGGTTTAACCGGTCTCAGACCGAAGGAGTCGACCAATCGATGGCTCCGAAAGACACAGAGACCTGCGGCCGTTGCAGCATGACCAGCGTCGTCGAAGTCGCAAGCGAGGCTGACGACGGCGACGGTGGCGGCCGTGACCCGTTCTCGGGTGCGCGCATCGAAGTCCCCGAAGACGAGATGCGCGTGGTCGCCAAGCCCCAGATCCTGCTGGGCCGTGTCAAGCGGACGGTCGACGAACTCGCCACTCGGCTCACCTACGGACGATAATGGAAGAGAGCGTCTCAGGCTTCAAGATCCGAGGCGGCTGGGTCGACGCCGTCGAACACGGCGAACGCATCGTTCGCGCTCTCAAGGACCTTCTCGACGAGGGCGAGGACGACGTCTCGCTGGCCGCCCTCGACGAGTTCGACGAGTGGCGACCCAAGAGCCACGAACGACTCGACGAGGACGTCAACGAGAAGACCGCAGACCAGGCCAGCGTCGAGGAGGGCAAAGGCGAGAAGGCCGGCAAGGACCCCGACGAAGACCTCCAGACCGCCGGCGAGAAACTCACGGAGTCCTACGAGCGCCTCGAAGACGAGGAGACTGACGAGGCCGTCAACAAGTGGGGCGAGTCCCTCGATTACGTCGCCAGGGCCGCCGATTCGGCCGGCCGGAAGGCCGTGCGCAAGGTCGAAGACGCCGTCTACCGGAACGTGATGACCCAGATCGCCCCCTACTACTTCGACAACGAACTCGTGAGTGCGAACCTCCAGCGGGTCAACGGCGACGACCGGCCGGAGTACGTCTTCGAGATCAACGTCAACGACGACGACCTGAAGATCAAAGTCTCGAACAAACTCGCCGACTACGAGTCGGCCGTCGACCGCTGGCACGTCGACACCGAGAAAGCGACCGAGGCCGCCGAGGCCGCAGAGGGCGTCGAAGCGCCGGACCCCGACGCGGAAGCCGACGCCGAGACGACCTGATCGGGAGCGTCCTGTCACTCCCGAGGCACCGTTCGCGCCAGCCGGCAAGCTATTAAGGCGACCACCGTTAGCGGTGCCCAGATGGCATCGTTGGCGATACTGGTCGTCGCGGCCGTAGCGAGTCTCTTCATGGCGTGGGCCATCGGGGCCGGGTCGTCCGGATCGACGCCCTTTGCCCCCGCCGTCGGGGCCAACGCCATATCGGTGATGCGTGCCGGGTTCATCGTCGGCATCCTCGGTCTCGCCGGTGCGGTGTTCCAGGGCGCCAACGTCACCGAAGCGGTCGGTGAGGAACTGATCCAGGGTGTCACGCTCTCGCCCACCGCCGCAGTCGTCGGCCTGACCACGGCCGCGGTGCTCGTGGCTATCGGCGTCTTCGCGGGCTATCCGATCGCGACGGCCTTTACCGTCACCGGCGCCGTCGTCGGCGTCGGCCTCGCCCTCGGCGGTGACCCCGCCTGGGCGAAGTACCGCCAGATAGCCACGCTGTGGGCGCTCGTGCCCTTCGTCGGCGGCGGTGTCGCCTACGCCACTGCCCGGTTCCTTCGCAACGAGGACGTTCCCGAACGGCTCGCCGTGCCAGCACTCGCTGGCGTCGTCGGTGTTATCCTCGCCAACGTCGAGTTCGTCTTCCTCGCTCCGGGGGACGAGCAGGCCTCGGTCGTCGTGGCCGCCCTCACCGCCTTCGGCGGCCCGGCACTGGCCGTTCGCGGGGCCGTCTCGCTCGTGTTCGCCGCGCTCGCTGCGCTGGCGCTCTGGTGGGACATCCGCTCGAACGGCGAGCGGGGTCAGCGACACTTCCTGCTCGTCCTCGGCGGCCTCGTCGCCTTCTCCGCCGGCGGGAGCCAGGTCGGCCTCGCGATCGGTCCGCTCGTGCCCCTGCTCGACCCCTTCGAGTTGCCGATCGTCGCCGTCCTGCTCGCGGGCGGGATCGGCCTCCTGGTGGGCTCCTGGACGGGCGCGCCGCGGATGATCAAGGCGCTCTCCCAGGACTACTCCTCGCTCGGGCCGCGCCGCTCGATCGCTGCGCTCATCCCGTCGTTCGCTATCGCCCAGACCGCGGTCTTTTTCGGCATCCCCGTCTCGTTCAACGAGATCATCGTTTCCGCCATCGTCGGGAGCGGCTACGCCGCCGGGCAGAGCGCGGTCAGCCGCGAGAAGATGGTCAAAACCGTCGCCGCGTGGGTCGGCTCGCTCGTGCTCGCCCTGGGCGTCAGCTACGGGGGCTTCGTCGCCGTCGACGCCCTCCTGTAGGACGCTCTGAGGCCTGGACTTCGTGTGTTCTCGACAGTCGCGACTCACTGGTTCTCGCAGGAAAGAACGAAGCAGCCTTCGCCTCGACCGGAGGCCGGTCGTGAACTTATTCGTCGTCGCCCAGCAGGTCGGCGACGTCCTCGTCGCCGCGGTCGGCGATTCGGGCGTTGATCTGGCGGGTGGCGTCACCGATCTCTCGGCCGCGGACGGTCACGCGCTTGCGCTCGCCGTCGCGTTCTGGTTCGTAGCCCGTGCCGCCTTCGAGCATTATCTGTTTGAGTTCCGTGCCGAGGACGTCCTCGCGCATCGGTCGGCCGGTCTCGTCGGAGCCGCCGGTGATCTCGACGGTGTAGCCCGAGAGGCCGACGCTTCCCCCGTCGACTTCCTCACCGATCTCTCGTCCGATGAATCGGTTCGCGTCCTGTCCGTCGATCTCGACCTGGTACGTGTGGCCGTCCTCCGGATCGGAGACGGCGACCGTGAAATCTGCCATATGAGTCCGAAATCAGCGCGCGTTCAAAAGCCCGTCGGAACGCCGCCTCCACACTCGCTCTCCCGGCAGTCCGCCGCCCGATTCGCTCGATACGGCTCTGCCTCGCTCCTATTCGAGGGACATCGTGAACCCGGTCTTCTCGTCACCGTCGAACCCACAGGACTCGTAGAATTCGTGTTTCCACCGCTTCTCAGAGCCCGTCAATAGCATCACCTTGTAGCAATCTCGCGCCCTGGCGCGATCGATGGCAGCCTCGACGACCTGCGTCCCGTACCCGTTCCCGCGATACTCCTCGTGGGTCACGACGTTCTCGATGAGGGCAAAGGGCCGGGCACTCCGGGTCAGGTTCTTCGTGATCGAGAGGACACAGGTCGCGACGAGGCGGTCGGCGTGCTCGACCACGACGACGTCCAGGTTGTCGTCCGTTACCATCTCGTCCCACAGGTCGGCGACTGCCGCCGGGTCCAGTTCCGGATCCTCGGGGTTGAGCATCTGGTACAGGTCGAGCAGTTCCGCCAGTTCGTCCGACCGCACGGATCTCGCTGTGGCCATCGGGGGTCGGTTCGGCCTGCGAACCGGGGGGTCATGAAACACCGTGGACCAGTCCGATGGGGCGTGAGTTGCTGGCGGACCGACAGAGACGGCGACCGCTGTCTGACTGGGCTCAGTCTGATACGCGTCAGCGCTGCTGGACCCCTGTCAGGGTCGAGACTCTGGCGTTTTCCTTGAGCCGAATCCCGCCGCCAGCGACCGACAGCGGGACCCGGTCCAGCGCCGTCAGTTCGAGCGACGGGTGGAACGCGCCCCGCGCCAGCAGTTCCTCGCGCGTCTGGACCCTGGCGACAGTCCCCTCGGGGAGCGCCAGCGATTCGTTGTACTCGACGAGGTACTGGCCGGCGTCCAGGTGCCACCACTCGTAGTCGTCGTCCTCATTGCGATATTGGCGGTCGTGTGGCGTCAGGTCCGCCGCTTCGAGTTCGCCGCCGCCGAAGTCGACGCGGCCCGGGGTCGTCACCTCGTAGACCTCCGTGACGGTGAGGTCGAGGCCTCGCCCGTCGGTCTGGGTCGGTTCGTGGACGATGTCGTCGACGAACGCCGTCAGATCTGTCATATGCGGGACGCACGGCCGCTCGCATCAAAAGGATGGGGACGGCGAGCGTGCCCGTCGCGGTTTAGCCTTCGAACCCATCCTCACGGCTCGCTCCGCTCGCGGCTTCGCCGCTCGCGTTTTCGAGGCGCTCACTGTGTTCGCGCCTCGCTTCGCTCAGTCCTCGCTTTCCTCGCGGCTCACTCCGTTCCCCGCTCGGTCTCGGAGGTCCTCCCTTCGCTCGGACCTCCCGCTTCCCACCGGAAGACACCGTCCC
>ENA-ORCR01000409-ORCR01000409.1-marine-metagenome-genome-assembly--contig:-NODE-409-length-25867-cov-3.534393_pt1 | contig 25867 bp, 20 predicted proteins | sample MGYA00237782_ERZ508514 | MGnify/ENA primary metagenome ERZ508514 (study PRJEB26185, sample SAMN06268960) | marine metagenome | isolation source: Eden Landing Ponds, San Francisco, CA, USA | place...
ACAGGCCGAGCATCAGGAGAACTTCCAGACCTCCATGCGCGTTGTGTTCGATCCTGACCCCGAGGCGACCCAAGAGTTCCAGGAAGAACTCATTGGGCTCATCAAGCACCACCTCTCGGAGGAAGATGTTTCTCTGGCAGAAGTCGCGATTGGTCTCTGGGATGAGATTGTCCGCATGGAGGAGATGTTCCGGGAATCTGACGAAGAGGAGTCTTCCTCCGACGCGTCCGATGAAGATGATTCGGGTGTCGCAGAGGGCGGATCTTCGGACATCTCGGATACCCTTGAGAAGCTAGCAGATGGAGAGGACGATTCGGAGGCTGGCAATGAGACTGAAGCGGACAGCCCCGACGATCCGGCCTTTCACTGAATCTGCTAGGTTCTTTTTTGAGAAGGGAGTGACGACCAGTCATGTGGAGGGTAAATCCATTCTATTAACTAATATTGAACAATACGGCTCTGTTGAAATCCTTAGGGAATGATACATTCTGACCCGGATGGGGTCAGTACAGGGCACGCACGGATCGCTTAGTATAGGGGATCCACACACCGGACTTGTACTGTACTTGCTCTACTTCAGTCAGGAACGCCTTGCGAGATACAGGTTGACCGGTGCCCAGTAGCGGGAAGATCAGCCAGCCAGCAACTATCTGAGTCTGAAATAGTACGCTGGAACACCGAGAGCGACAGCCCCCGTTATCAACCGACGGGACCAGTGTACGGAGTGAATGTCCCACATATGGAGATACGGAACGGCGAGAGCGAAGGTCCCGACCAGAAGGGCGGCACCGATATCCCAAGCAGCGAAACCATTACCGATCTGTTCCGGGGGTTTAATCGCATTGTGTACGAGGACTCCAGAGACTAGTAGCACCATCAAGGAACTACTGATCACCAGCGGGAGACCTGACAGATCCCACCCGGCTATGGGCCTCAGCGCCCCTGTCTGAAGCTCATATGCTTCTCCTTCGTCTTCAACTACGGTATATAACTTGTTTTTATCGACGTTGTCCCCCATGATACCGTACTGAAATTCGTCGGGGACATCAGACTCGTAGTACTCATCGCAGGTGAGTGTCCACTCGTGGCAGAGAACTATGGTAAATGAGTCGTCTGTAGCAGACCGTGTCTTGTCGAACACCTCCTTAGCAACGGGAGGCAGTTCATTATATTGGTAGACGCTCGTTTCGTCCGTAACCGCAGAGTGTTCAATCGATTCAATATCGTTAGCTCGTTCGACTATCTGATTATCGTAGTATCCGGCAAGTCCCGTATCGCTGTACGGCGATGAGATGGCTCCTGGGTAAGAGAAGATGAGACCGATGAGGGCCAACGCCAAGGCGATCTGAATCAGACTGTGGACAGTCAAAAGATTCGATTGCTTAATTGAGGCCTTCATACTCATAGTCGTGTGTTCTCCTCCTCTCAGTCGGTGAATATCTTCTAGCTCTCCGTGTTAACAGTACAAGACGCCGTCTGAAACTGGTGTCAACCACAGCGATCAGTTAGCACTCTCTACCGACCGGCTGTTTCAGATGGTAATTTGTCCAAAGATAGGATTTCAACAGAGCCAGATGCTTTCCACACAATTCTTTTAAGCTGTACTGCTACTGGGGCGTCGGTACTCGAAGGGATGTCTGAACTCCAAATCGACCGATCCACTTTCCTAAATGACCTTTGTATGAATTCAGAAATTATGGATAATATTCCGCAGTCAGCCTCTTACTCTGACTTATCTGAAAGTGGCCGAACATTAACGACTGGTCTCCTTGTATATCGCCAGTCCAATACACAAATTGATATATAAGAGATACGTATACTTTCCAGTCAATACTGACTCAACCTTCCATTTGACTGGGGGTTAAACTCAATAGCTCGATAGCAATCGTTCTCCCACTTGGCGTGATTTGAGGGTGGGACAAAAGCTGTTCTAAGTCTGGTACCAATGCTCTGTTAATCTGAATGCTTTGTCTCGAGCGGATGATTCTTGATATGGTGCCTGCGGAGCGCTCACCGACAAGATCGTGTTGATGATGAAGGCAGTTAACTAATACAGATAGATAGGGAACAACAACACCTATTTCGACTGTCGCAATCTCGTGAAATCCTGCTATAGCTTCGGACTGAACTTGCCATGGTTCATCTTGTAGGGCGTAAGCAAGGGATCGCAGACACCGTCTTCGGAGCCGAGGGGTCTGCGTTCCAATATTCCCAATAGCATCTACCGCTGCGCTCCGACAATCAGTAACCGGGTCAAAAACTGCGTTTTCGAGCGCACCAAGATGCTGGGCAACGATCGAATGATAGTGCTCTGTGGCAGTTGCTAGACCACTAACCGCTCGTAAACGGACTTCGTCTTCTGGATCTGACAGCATCTCCAGTAGATATTCGACAACAGATTCAGGAGACTCACACTGAGTAAACACCGCATCTTGGCCAATAGCTCGGGTAGCAAATATCCGTACTTCGGGAGACGCGTTAGTGCCAGTTTCTGTTAGGATGGCACGTGCCTCCCGAACAACACCTGGAACAGTATTGAATACATCTCCCTCAATCGCGAATAGAACAGCAGCAGCGACCATTTGCCTCGTATACTGTTCTTTAGCCGTCGAGTTTCTGCTACGTTCTGCTAGCAGCGGCTGGGCTATTTTTTTCGGATCACATCCCTCAAGCAGTTCCGGATTTACGTACGCCATCGCCGCGATTCCGCCGGCCGCACCAGCACGCCAGTCAGGCGATCTAGTGGTCAACTCACGGGTCAGGTTAGATAAGATTGAGGTACTGTACCGACGCTCACCAGAATCCATCTCATGACAAACTGAAGCAACGCTTTTGCGCAATTCTAAGGAGCCGTTCATCAACCTGTTGGTGAGTTCAGCTTCGACCTTTTCTGATACCTCTGGGACAGCATCAACAAAACGGGCGATCGATCGGCCGCAATAATACCTCGTGAGTACGCTGTCACGGGAGAGTGTCGATAGAAGTGGATCAACGAACGCCTCTGCACGCTCAGGAAAGCCTTCAGCAATTATCGCAAGACCCCTCGCAGCTGCAGAAGAGACCGTCCAGTCATCATCGTCAAGTGCCTCAATAAGTTCGTCAACGATACGATCGCGAGTGTCTGGGAGTAACCGAGCAAATGTTTCGAGAACATCAGCCGCCGCAGATCTAACTTTCTCGCTCTCGGCAAACAGGCCTGTAACGACCGTGCTAGTCAACTGAGTAGAGTGTTCGGGATACCGGGAACAGAGCTCATCAGCACATCGTAGTGCTCCAGCGCGTTTACGTGGTGGAGATCCTTCGATAGCGATCCGGTCTATTCTTTTGACCGTCGAGAGTGGGTCACCAGCTGCGATTCTGGCCAGAGCAACACCCGCTTCACGACGTACATCCGGTTCCTCATCCCCTAGGGCCGCAATCAATCGCTCTCGCGTCGTTTCTACCGATTCCGGGCTGATCACTCCGAGGGCTGAGACTGTCTTGGCTGCTGCGGCTCTCACTAACCACATGTCGTCTTCCAGCCGCGCCTCTATCGCAGTTCCGACCTCCGGCAAGTCCACTACCTGCTCAGGCGCTTCAGCCAATGCCGAAAGACTGTGCTGTCGAACCTTCCAGGACGAATCATTCACCGCATCAAATAAATGAACCAAAACCTCGGTTACCTCTGAGGCGTCTTCCTCAGCGATGATCCGGAGACAATCTGCTGCGAGGACTCGAACATCCTCTGAGGGTTCAAATGAGAGTGCTTGTGCGAGAAAGTCAGTACGGGGAGCTACCTTTTTGGGACAGTCCACGGTGAAACTGGCCAGAATACTAAGGCCTAGTTCACAGATTTCGACAGAGAGGGCAGTCTTTCCGCTTACGTTCTCCACCTCTGCGAAGTTTCTGGTCAATTCCGGTGCGACAAGGTCACATATGGTAGCAAGCGACTCCTGGCTATATGTAAAATCTCCCTCAATGGCTTCCAGCTCACGGCGCTTCTCGCGAAGCGCTTGAAGATCGCTCGCCACTTCGCTGCCTTTGTCGCCAGGACCCATCTCGGTCAATGTTTCAGTTAGTTCGTGGTAACTGTTTGTGTCAAACCGTCTCCCGTGGTGGATGGTGGTAGCTCAACGCCGTTTCACGCTGTGCTAAAAGCGTTGAGCTGCCCGTCACTGAGGTATTGCTTCTCTATTGAATCTGAACCCTCAATCAGATCTCCGATCTCACCGATCCCTCTAAGACAGATCATCTCGAGGCTGATCAGCTCGAAACAGAATAGTTCCAACCAAGAGAGGCCAGTAAGGTTGACCAGATTCTTAGGCTAGCTGCTGGAATTTCACAGTAGCACTGAATGGCTGGTCTACATCAAGCTCAGATTGCTGCTCACGAATCTGTATATCGCGACTTCAGCAACGTCATCGAATTGAGGCTGGACTCATCAAGTACACTCCCCAAAGGACCACTGGGCTCATCGGTTTCAACTCCTGATTCTACGACTCTCATCAGCTATTGAGAGAGGTGGGTTCAAATCCCCCCGGTAGCAGTTTGGCTGGAGGTGACTAGCTGAACTGTATTGGGCTCTTATCTCAGCTTATATCGACAGTCTCGATAAAATGTCTCAGACAGCAGTGGCTACTCCCAAGTTCCGTAGCCGATACGTGGCAACACCGCAGAACATGGATTAAAAGATAGGTATCATTCAGCGTCTACCACGGAGCACTTTGAGTACCACCGCAATCAAGAACAGCAGTGTGAGCGACTCAGCTCGCTCTCGAACCGCTTGCTGTGTAGCGGTAAACAGCGCTCCAGCAAGCGAGCGATCAGAAGAACCATGCTCAGGCTCAGGTACGTCCAACTCTTTTTCACCGCTTTCGTTTTCTTGTGAACTAACAGCCTTTCCTCGAATTTTTGCTTTCGGTTCCGGTTCTGGCGCTGGTTGACTGGCAGTTCCGGTGCCCTCAGACACGCCGGTTTCTTCCCCAACTGACTGGTCAACCACCGACTGGTCGATCGTCTGAGAATCAGCAGAGTCGGCTCCGGGCGCATCCATCGGATCGGTGAAGTCAACTTCAATTTCTCCATCGCCCCCGACGAGATCTTTACGATCAAACGACCGTTCACCAGCCGCAAGATCTGCGCCGGCACTACAGGAGATACACCCCTCGGAAGGATGAGTCCCGACAGCGACCAACCCGTCGTCTAGACCATCAAAACGGATGAAGTCAGCTGGTGGTGAGTAATCGGTGACTAGCTTGGTAAACTGCCGAGTAATCAATGAGGCTGCCTGGCCGTTTAACGGGGTAATCGCAGGCTCTGGGGCGACAACATCCTCTTCGAGGTACCCGCGCTGGATGTCCGCCTCAATCTCTTCTTCAGACATCTCTTCGATCCGGAGATGTTCAGCGTCATTCCGCCCCATACAGTCCAAGCATGCATTAGCCCCCGGCGCAACGAGCTGGATGAGGCCACGTTCATCTGTGACTCGCCCGGAGTCATCAGTTTCGATTGCAACGCCCCCATCAATGTAGTATCGGAGATGGCGGATAGCGAACTCGTTACAGTAGAGCCTAGCATCAAGCCTGTCGACGGCACCAATGATGACGTCACAGTTGCTCAAGTCTGACTCAGGGACGTCTTGGACCCTGGCCGGGTAGGCTTCCACAGTGGCTTCGGGATTAGCCCTGGCAACCTGTTCTCCAACCACATTGACCTTCTGACGGCCGACATCGGAGTTGGTAGCCCCATATATTCTGGGGAGATTCGACCGCTCGACCACGTCTGGATCAGCGAAGACGAAGTCTTGAACACCGAAGCGTGCCAGTTGGAGTGCTACCATCGAGCCCAAGCCACCAAGACCAACGATTCCAACTCGCGTATTGGCGATCTGCTTCTGGCCGGTATCAGTAAGAGCTCGGATCGAACGATCATACCGTTCACCATCGATCGATCGATCTCGTTCAACCTTGGGAGCGTCCAGTGGCGTCTCTAGCATCCACGCACCGACAACGCTAATCGGGAGCTTCTCACGTCGGGGCGTGGAGGGGTCGGTATAAATCGCGGTGTCAACACCCGCGTGACCTATGACGATGAACCCCAACGGAACCTCTGGGTAAAGTTGTCCCAGCCAGTCGCGATAAGACTCCATGATGTTGTCGTCCAGCGCGCTGAATCCGGGATTCTGACTGAAAGGGTGGCTATGAACCATAATTGGAACCAGACCATCTGACATAGCATCACCAAGCCGCTCCCGCTCGATGGAAAGCTCTGGACGGACCGCACTGGATTCCATGACCGCACAGTCCTCTGCTGGAATGGGATCAATTTCCCGGACTAAGAGGCGGTTCTCTGTCGGTTCACAGTACATGTATGCGAACCGTTCGACACCATCTTCTTGTAGTGTCCACTCCCGCACGCGTTCTAACTGGGTAGCAGTTAAGACGAGTTCGAGATCCCTGCTGATTGTCCCCGTATCAACAGCTACATTCTGTGATTCAGACATTTTAGGCCTCCTGTAGCGGGTTCTTTGCCTTCGGGTTTTCAAGCGATACCTCTAGGATGTTAAACATAGTCTTGAGGCTGTGCTTGTCAGGGTCCCAGTCGGATAGGGTGTGGATACAATACTTGGTGAACCCATCTGGTGCGACTGACTGTGCGTACAGGACATGTGGACTACCGCCCCGATAGGACATGTCATCACTGACGTACACCTTCGGTTGCTTGCGCGGGTAGGTCGAGCTCAGGTCAAAAATCACATCCCCGAACTGGGCTCCATCGCTATTTTCCCATCCATCAGGAAATTTGAGCTGCTCGATCTTGACCACGAGCTCATCCGCTAGGTCATACGACAGTATCGGGTTCTGCCGCTGCTTGATCATCTCGTGGAGGTCTTGTACCTCTGGAATGACGCGTTGAGGATTCATGGCGTTCCGAACACCAGTGAGTCCGCAAGTGGCTGCGTGTGGAGTTCAGCACCGTCCTCAACATGCTCAGTTAACACATCGCCATCAGACAGTGCCTGGATTCCATCGCCTGATCGATGGGTAAAGACCTCGCCACTATCGATACCGACCATTTCACGAAGTTCCCCTGCGGTTTGTTCGGGTTCGACTTGAACTGAGGATCCATTCACATGTAGCTCCGTCGCAGAACCGGTGTTTTCTTGAGGTCGACCGTCCTCGTCTTCGGATGTCTCACCCTCGGTTACTGGCTCAGTTCGGACCGTATGTACCTCCCCAGAAGCCCGTTGTTGGAGGCCTGAATCCTCATCAGTCATTACTATCACCAGTATTGCCTTTCTGATCTTCAATCCCGATAGGATTCGACAGCACTCGCTCAAGTTGGTCAAATAGGGTCACGAGGGAATCCGAATCTGGGTTCCAAGCTCTTTGATTACCGAGCAGACTCAACGGGGCCCATTCGGCCGTTGAGTCGACCCTAGCTGGGGCCATACACTGTGGCCTAGATCCATTATACCGCATGTCATCGGCGATGTAGACGCGGGGTGGATGTTCTGGGTACTTTTCAGGAATCTCAATCAGGAGGGGGCCATGACGTCCCCCTGAACGGTGCTGCCATCCATCAGGAAAAGCAAACCCATCAATCCTGATCTCACGGCTCTCCGAGAGATCATATTGGAGTCTCCCACTAAATTCCTCTCGTAGTTCCTGTTTTAATTCCCGAACATCATTCAGTGTGCGTGCCAGCGTCATAGATCACCAAAGACGTTGTCTTCAGCCAGTGGCTGAGGATTCAGTTGTTCACCCTCATCAACGTGTTCTGCGACCACATCGTCATCGTTGAGTGACTCAAACCCGTCCTCACCACGATATGTGAGTACGGCGTTTTCATCGAGGTCGGCCTGTTCTTTCAGTTCGGCTGCGGTCGTGTCGTCTTCGATCGGAATTTCCTGGTTTTCGACGGTAACAAGCTGTCCCATTGTTTGATTTTAGTTTCTGCGTCGGCTTGCCTGGATCACCGACCAGGCTGCGGTGTGTCGTTGTCTGTACAACTGCTGCTCGGCGGTATCGCGGCGTGTACATCGGTTGAGTCGTCCACTAGAACTGACGACCATATCCAATTCAGCATACCAGCCCCTGTAGTATGGCTCTGTGAGCGGCCCAGGATGGGAAAATAGGAGAACCAACAACGAACTCGGTCAGGAGGGATCTGTCCGATTCGTATATGAGTGATTCCGGCTACCCGACTTTTGTCGGGGAACTTCTTTGATATTGCCTAACTCTGTCTTCCCAAAATTCCCTCAGTTCCGACAGTCTTCGATGGTTTTGACGAGATCCAACTTCTGGGCTTCAAGTGTGGATATCTTGGATTCGAGTGGACAACCATCCGGATGGCAACTTCCCGAAACCGAAACTCCACAAAGTGGACATCCGATATCCGGTTCAGTGTGGCGTCCAACTTTCATCAGAATCGAATCTAGCAGACGGTCACCGGCGTAGACCCACTCCCAGAGTTCTTTGTACGAATCAGCGGACTCAACGGGGATTCCGAGCCCGTCGCTCGGTATTTCCTCGTCTGCTATTAGTGGATTAACCAGCCAGTTCGGCTGGGGTTCCTCTTTGTCTGGCGTCTCAATTTTGTAGATGACACCACCGAAGTTGCCAGTGAATCTGAAAGCAGCATTAATGATCTGCCCCATCTCAGTTGGAGCTTCCATAATAACGTCGTACTTGTTTCTAAGCGTCTCAGCAGAATCGACTTTTTGTGGGATATCCAGAAGTGGGAGATTGAGTTCACGAGGATGAGCCCCTTCCGGATCCTGTACTGGATCGTAGAGTTCAGCACCAATATCAGCAAGCAGACCCTCTGCCGTCTTGTCATCCACATCATCAGGGTCGAGAGCATGTGCTGCATCGACTGCTGCGTTGAAGCGCCGATCGAGATCTAGTTCGCTGACGGCAATTGTATCGAAGCCATCGATGTTATGCGGTCCGACGAGATATGGAGTATCCAAAGCGGCGTCTGCGATGACTTCTGTGACTCGACGGCCATACTCGGCCTCCAGTCCGGCGAGGGTATCGTAAACCTCTGGGGCCTCTTCCCGAGCTCGTGTGTTCAGATGGTCTCGCAGCCTCTCGAATCGGTTCTCAACAGTAGTTGTATCCAGTTCTGGGTTTAACGACTGGTATTGTTCAATGTGTCTGTCCAGGTAGCCCTCCTCGGACATCACTGATTGACACAGGTACTTGTCGACCCCTTCGAGAAATGAGAACCGCTCCTCATGTAGCATTTCGACTTCGTCTTCAACTCTGGCGATTCGTTGTCCAGTCGATTGGAGGTCTTTCTCACCGTTTATAAACTCAAACAGTGCTCTGATACTTTGCATCCGGAGCAGGTGGTGGCTTCTGGTCAGTCCAAACTGATGTCGCCGACCATGCATCATCTCTTCGGCTAAGCCGAATGTCTGAAAATACCGTAGATGAACTGGTCTATCCGGTCTGACACGGATCACGAACTGACTTACCTGCGGAGCGACTGTCGCGAGTGGGTTCTCAATATCTTTGATGTCTTCTGGTAAATCGGGTCTGTCCTTGTGACCGGGTGAGTCAGGAAGTTCTGTGTCTGATTGCCAGTTCTCTTCACTCACTGCCATGTTGAACCCGTGTCTGAGGTCCGGTAAATTCCTATTTGCCATGTTTAATTTAGATATGTCTTGCTGTTAGAACGGGCTTGTGTCTGCGTCTCGTGGATCATCACTCATATTCTCCGATTTATCCGTTTCCGTGCTACCGTTGTTTTTGCCACCTGAACTCCTATCTCCAGACATCTGATCTTCCTCTAGATACTCCTCTAAGCCAGCCACAATCGTAGCCCTAACTTCAGGATCCGGCTCACTCTGGTACGCTTCAATTAACCTTTCAATATGCCTGTCAGACCTGACACCGGGTACCCTGGCGAGCGAAGCCAGGCTGGTCATAGCTTGTTTCCGAACGATTGGAGAGTCATCATCTATCGTATTGTGGATGAATTCGAGTATTCGCTCAGTGTCTGAGGTCAAGGAGTCCGATGTTTCTCCAGACCGCCCCACCTCTTCTAGGTCCGTGGCCTGAGATCGCGCGGTTGTGTACCGCTGTTCTGCGGGAGAAAAGCTGGGTGAAGGAGACATCTCAGTGCCAGTTGTTTCCTTGTCTAACGGCTCATCAGATTCATCATCAGAAGGGAATTGTGAGAGATCAATTGTTTCCAGGGACACGTTTGATCTCGAGACGTGGTTCCTGATTGAATCGAACGCCGTTGCCCGGGAATCTGCTGCCGCGTACTTAATTTCACCCGGTGCGCACGCAGGCCCGAGCAGCTTCCCTTCGAGACCAGCATCGAGGAAGCTTTTTAATAGCTCTCGGAGTGTTCCACTCTGAGACCCGATCTCTGACTCAAAATCGAGCGCCTCCAATTCGTCGGCGACAATCTGTCTGATCTCTTCGGGTTGCCGTTCTGTCAGCGTTAGTTCTCCCATCCCGAAAACCGCCCTTTTGATCTGAGCCGCCCGCTCACGATCAAATCCAAATTCAACCAGAATGTCTTCCCAGACGTCCTCAACGAGTGGTGGTTCGTCTTCGGCTTGAGCCATGGATAGGTCGTCCGTCATCGGCTCACCTCATCACTCCTAATCGCATAATAAGCGGCTGTTCGCGTTTGCGAAGCCTCCATTGCCGTATCAAATTCTAATGCCTTCGTCGGTAGCTTCTTCGAGAGCTCTGAAAGATCAGAATTCTCGTTAAGCCCAGCCAGAGCGCGTCGATATTCAGCAAGTGAGGTGTCTTCTAGACTTGTGGGTGTGTCTGTCGAGTTGTCTTTTTTTTCGGTACCTGAACGCTCTTCGGATTCGAGCTCGTTACGTATATCCTGAAATGCTCCTGTTTCGTACAATGCTGTCGTTAAGAAAGTACTCAAGTGTTGCTCTAAATCCTCTTTGTACATCTGTTTCGATGCTGGCTGGACACTATCTGATAGCCACCCCTGAAGAATATACTGGTTGTACAGATTCCCCCAGTTCGATTCGGGAACATATCTGTCATGTAGAAGGAAGCCCTCATCAGGACTCTCATTCGCTTTCAGCTTCCCCTCATGCGTAATTCGACTGTCCAAAGCGTCTGTTTCGACATCTGCGGTCATTCGCCCAAACAACCAGGCACTTTGAGCAATCTCTCGCGGAGTTTTGTTTGAGTCAAGCACCGCCTCGCTTGTCAGAAACCGCATGATTGCTTCCAGCCTTGCGGAATCTGTTTCGATGTCCGCTCCCTGGTGTAGGACTCTCTGAAACCAGCGGACAACATCGCCGTGGATCAGATACGTATCATCGGTACCGCCGGTAACTCTCCGAACGGGCACAAGAATTGAATGTGAGAGGAGTTTGTCAAACAAATCTTGGGAGCCGGTTTCAGGATTTGCTTTTCGGCGGGAGACTAGATCCTTGATTTCATCTCGATCTGTGAGAATAGTCTCCCGTCGATATAGATCAATGATTTGATCGAGCGCGATTCGTACCCGGTCAGGTTCATCAGGCCCTTGACCAGGAAGTCGAGAATCATCTGCAGCCGTAATCAAATTGTGACTTCCTGCCAGTTTGTAGAATCTGTGGCAAGCTTTTTCGTAACTCTGTATTTTTGCTGATATGCCGTCGTTATGTTCTGTCTCTTCAGCACCGGCCTTTTTCTGTTCATCCTTTCCAGAGTGGGATCCTTTTCGTGGCATTCGGCGCGCTCGTGTTGACATAGCATGGTAATTGAATTCACATAAGTCTGGGCCGCCGGAGAACCTCACTCTGTGAAAGATTTATATATTCTTCTCTCCGCAAAATTAACATGAAGTAAATGAATATATGAAGTTTTCGAAGACAGGTGGCTTGTGGAACTGCTGAGATTGTATCACCCAAATGTATCTATGTATGTCGGACGAAGGCCTTACGCAAGGTGGAAACGATCAAGAACCCACGGAACAGGTCTGGAATCTTAATTCGGAGGCACCGCAGGAGTTCCGAAATAAGGCTTGGCGTCTTCTGGGGCAAACCCGCAAGCGCGACGTGTTCATGACTGTCCGCGAACTGGCGGACTCCGAAGAGCCGCTTCAGGGCGCATCAATTGCCCGGGCAGCAATGGATCGGCCGCATTTTGCTCCCATGTCAACTGCGCCCGATCTTAGTGACAACGGAGACCTCGATGCTTTGTGTGATCTCCTCGCCGGGTATCGCATCCCCCGTCTGGCACGGCCGGAACACTGGTACTTCGTGCCGTTCAAGTCCATGTGTAACTACTTAGTGAACCCATTCCACCACCCCCAGTCCGAAAAGGTTCAGGCTGCGATTGAGTACGTCCGTACTAATCAGCTCGCTATTAACCCCGAGTCTGGCCCCTCTCATGATGGCGGAAATGAGACCGATGCGGAATCGGATTTGGTCCCATTCGATGCGAGATCTACGGCAGCACATACGTACGCACAGCTGAGTGAGCACCTGCGCTGTACCGCGCCAAAGCTCACTTTTAGTGAGTTTCGTCCGGACGACTTCGGTGCTGGCGTTGGGAAAGGGCTGGTTATTGAAGGTAGTCTTATTGCCGAATCAATGGAAACAGCCCCCGATTGTTCCGACTTTCAACTGAAGGAGAAGCTCGACGAGGTCTTCACCAAGTACGCGGAACAGGTTGCCCACGGTAAGCAGGTCTTCCGTGTTGGGCTGTACCAAGACGAAGATGATGATGAGCATGATAAGAAGGACGCACGACTCGAAGCCATCAGTGACAACTCTAGTTTCGAGGAGTTTAATCCTAATCTTGGCCGAAACGACATCACGTTTCGCTGGGTCGTTCAGACGATATTCATCGAGTAACTGGTCATCACTAGAGTCGAATCCTCATACCTCAATACTTGAGTTGAGGCATGTCCACTAGTGGCTTCTCACTTTGAACGATTGGCTCTATTGTGTTGATTTGATTCTGTTATCGTACTGGAATGGACCGTTTGTTATGTCCGCGTCAATTCAGCTTCAGAACACCCCGTCGTCAGTTCCTCCCTCAATCCCGTACGACTGGACAGCACCGAGAATAGTGCTACAATCCGGGCACACTAATTGACCACGGTAGAACTGGTCGTTTTCCCCGTTATGACTACTCAATTCTTCGACATCCGCTTTTCCAGTGAACTCACAGTGTGGGCAGCTTCCCATACAAGAACACACAGTGTGTATTTGTAAGAGCAGCTCCCTGCCCAGAATCGTGCTCGTCGAAAAGGACCGACTTTTGGTGGAAAGACCGTCATTCGGTTGACCCGACTCTGATGAAATGCTTAGTAGCAGAAGCTCCCCATCTCTTGTTACAAGGGCGCTCAGCAACGTTGACAAACATCCTCTTGGTCTCGCAAAGACACAGCTGTTTCAATCTTCCAGTGAAGAGTATGATCAGCTCCGGGAAACGCTGAGTCTAGACGAAGACGATCCGGAGATGTTCGGTAAGACCGTCCGGGAGAAATTGCTCCAAATCTATGCACAAGCCGCTAGCCAGTAAGCCGCGCTAACGGTGCGAATTGTATTCGTTTATTCGCTGAACTCATTACTGTGGTATTCTCTCTGGGGGGCGTTCAATTCTGAAGCGAGTATTTGTGCCACTTGTACTTCGACTCCCTCTGGGTGAGTTTTATACAGGGCCAATAGTCGACTTGGATGGAATCCGGTGAAGAGTAGCGAATAACAGAGTGGTTGCCGTCCCGTTATCGGCTCGTTCTAGATACGGTGGCACCGATAGCAACCGACGGATCGACGGCTGGTGGTCAGCTGCTATCGTTGGGTTCGCTACAGCAATTGAATGACAGGCAGCAGCGACGACAGTTCGAAGGAGCCGTTCCTCCGGGTCAATCTCCATAATATACGCGAGATCGGTTTGTGTTGCGGTAGTGAGCAACTCGTCTAATACATTGGCGGACTCATATTCAATGACCGATTTGGGGGCTCCGATACAGAGATGGCTCAGTGCCATTACTACAGCTGGCGTTCTGGGATGTGAGGAAGCGTCAAGCGCCGACAGAAGGGCTGGGACACAGGCAAAAACAAGCTCCACACAACCGCGGGAGCTAAATGCGGCAATCAGTGTGGCTGTATTTTTCGCGATCTCTGAGTCTGGATGTGTGAGGTGTTTTGTGAGTCTCTCTGGTTCGATATGTGGGGCAAGATCGTCGGCATAGCCACTGTAAGCGAGATTGCCAACCGCTAGGATTGCGTTCTCAACCACAGATGGGTCCGAAGCCTCGAATAGGGCTGTTAAGATCTCAAGATCTGTGGCGGCAATAACCGCGTCCGCACAGCCGACTTCGGCCAAATCTGCGAGTGAGGCGGCAGCATTCCCACGGACATGGTCGGCCTCTGCGTCCAGTTCCGCAGCTAAGTCGGAGAGTGGAATCGTGTCAAGTACGGCGCCGCCGTAGCCATGTTCAGCCAGATAGCCGATTGTCGCAACTGCGTTACCCCTCGGGATTGGATCCTTCTGCGACAACGCCGTGGATATCTTGACCAGATCAAACTCGGCGAGGACCGGATCGATATACCCGGCAGCAAACAGCTCATTGAGCAGCGCAACAGCGTTCCCGGCGACAGACGGATCTCCGTTTGTAACCAGTGGCTCAAGATCACGCGGCGAAATTGCTGACCCCACAGTTCCGGCATCCACGTATTCTAAAAGATAGCCCAGCGCTGACGCGACGTTCTCTCTGACGAACTCTGATTCGTGTGATAGCAGTTCTGCGAGCGTCTCATGATCAATATCGTCGGCGAGATGAACAGCCCGGTCCTGCTCCTCATCAAGCAGATAGCCAATCACAATCGCTGTATTACCAACGGCGTTAGGTTGCGGATCTTCAAGCGTGGAATTGAGGGTCGCCATATCGAGTTGCGTCGCCACGGGACTCGTATACCCCGCGGCAACAATCTCACATAGCGCCGCAGTGGCGGTGACACAGCTGTCAGTAGCCTGCTGTTGTAGCGGTGATTCAAATGCAGAGATATCAATTTCTGCTACAATTCGGCCGGTATAGCCCGCTTCAGCAAGATCCGCAAGAGTACGCGCAGCCGCTCCACTGACATCGGAGTCAAGATGCGTCAGAGCGAGCTCAAGTGAGTCAAAAGAGATACGATCCAGAACAGCATCGGCCTGTCCGTGAGCGGCAAGCGTTTGCAGGAGTCGTGCGCCCGCGGCGATCCGATACGGATCCGCAGTGTCGAAGACCCGGGCCAATTGAGCAGACGGAATGGCAGCGGGCTCTGCGTCGACAATTGCCTCTAACGCAACGAGAACTTGCTCAACTTCGCCCCGTTCATCCAGAAGGTAGGCTAATAATACGGGCGTATACGCTGTCATGTCGGAAGGCGAAGAGCGTACGACCGTCGTGAGCACTTCGACAAGTGCCTCGCCGAGTGTTTGTTTGGGAGCTGAATATTGATCCGCAAAGAGAGACTCCGTATCAGCGAGGTCCGTCTGTAACCATTCTTTGAGTGTAACGACTACATGTCTACAGTACGGTCGCAACACATCCGCAGATTCTATTTTAGCAAGGACTGTGCCCGCGAGCGCACGACGCTTGTAATCCGCTGATTCTCGTCCATCGAGCAGAAGAGTCGCCACGAGCGCCGGCACGAGTTTCGGTGAAGGAACTGTTGGCTCTTCACCAGAGAGCAGTTCTCGTAGCTCGGATAGGGAGAGTGGAGATGTACCACCCGGCTGAGTAGAGATGTCACTACGAGACGGGCCCGGGAGTCCGGGATCATCTCCAGAGCCTTCTGTCATTAGTATACCCAGCATGGCCGTAATAAGAAGCGTTGCCCTTCCGTCAGCGTGACCCCCTGAACAGTTTGTCACTCAAAAAAGAGGTTAGGCCGTCAGTGGAACGCCGGGTCCTCGGACTGACCGGAGTCCGCTTCGGATTCGGCGCCTTCGTCGTCCATCGAGGACCGCTCGTTGATCGCGGATGCGTCGGTACCGTCACCATCGTGTCCCTCGCTCTCGTCGTTGGACGCCATCTCTTCGTCGTCCATTTCCTCGCTCGTCTTACGGAGCATCTCCTCCATGCGGTTGAGCTCGTCCCAGAGCGCTATCACGGCCTCAGGGGTCCGGACGTCACCGGCCTCGAGTTTCCGCTGGATGAACTCAATCAGCTTCTGCTGGAACGTTTTCACCGACTCCTCGTCCGGGTTAGTCTTGATTCGCATCGACAGCTGGAAGTCCTCCTGTCGGCTGGCCTGTTTAGCGATTCGCTGCCGGATTGCCTGTATTGCGAAGCCGTTCATCGACGCGGACTTCTCACCACCCTCGGCCGGTTCGGATTTGTTCGTTGCCATCGCAGTTCATCATACAGGCGGATGTGATACCAGGTTGACCGCACAGCCGCACTTAGCGAAACAATTTTGAATGGAATTTCCCAGACTATATTGAATATGTACCCGACTACAGTCGGTCCAGACAGAGTTACCGACTCGAACGTTAGTTATTGAGGAACCCCGATTCCAATCGGGGTGCCCGTCGTACTCTTCATCAGTCGGTGTACAATCAAGTTACTCGCCGCCTGTCTCACGATTTGCCGTTTCCTGTTCACGGCTACGATGACGACCATATGGACGCTTGTCGACTGTTCAAGTATGCCTGATTCGGTGCCACAGCTCGGCCTTGAACTGATCTCGACGAAAACTTCCATAGAAGACGGTCAACTCCTCACCGACGAGGAACTCAACACCGCGATACGGGGGTTCGAGGAAGGGGGTTTCCAGGAGTCCAAACACGCAGCCGGTATCCTCTCAGAGGGTAAAATGAGCAAGGGAGCTTGGGACGCGACTAGCGAGTATCTTTTCGACCTGCTGGAAGAGGCCAGTGTTGTTGGGACGCTCGACGAAGACCTTCCGAAAGCCGCGTGTAAGGCAGCTCGCGTCATCGCCAAAATCAACCCAAACACATCGGTCGACCCGCCGCTACGAACAGAGTTAGGAGAATCGTTGATCCGTGACGGGACGGGGGATGAGGGGAATCCATGGCTGACGACCGCCGGCACCCTCCTCCTTTCGACGGCGATGGACACCGGAGAATACGAACCTGCTGACGAGATCGCGAAGCGGATTGCTGAGCACCTCCTCGCTCTCTCGAAGAATACCGATGGGACACAGGAAGCGAATCTCACAGCGGTGGGCTACGGTATCCTCGGCCGGACCAACAACGGTGACCACGCGAAGACGCTCGTCGCTGAGTCGATCGACCTTCGAGAGTATCTATACCGAACGGAATCGAACCTCCGTGAGGGGTTCCTCCGGTTCGTTGCCCGAGTCGCACAGGAGGACCCAGCGCTTCTTGAACCATACACCGTCGAACTGGCGACACATCTTCGGGCAGAGTCTTTCGCCGTCAGGCGGGACGCCGCTCGTGCGTTTCTCGCGCTCTGTGATGAAGTCAACTGGGAAGCGCTCCGGCCTGGCGTTCTCACATTGAATAGTCCTTTTGAACGAGATGGACCGACGCTGCCGCTGTTCGCAATCCAATTTTTGCAGAGAGTTGCCCAGCACAATCCAGAGGCCGTCCCCCAGCGGGTTGGAGACGCATTCGTGAAGGCCCTCCAACACGACGATCGGTTCACAAGCGTGTACGGTAGTGAGGCAGCCATTCAAGAGGACGCACTGACTCGGGCAACGCTCTTCGCCGCGGTTGAAACGCTTGCTCCAGAATTCCCAGAACTCGCCGACGCGGTTGGTAATGGGGTGTTCGATGAGCTAGAACGATGGCCTGACGAGGGTGTCAAACTGTTCGTGGCAGCCGCCGCCGGTTGCTTTGTAGCGGTTGCGCCAAACGTTGTCGGCGATCGGTTCATTCGGCTGCTCATCGATGGCAGTGGGGTGGGCGGGCAGGATGGTTCGATGGATACGCCGCTTGTCGCCAACAAGTCGACAAAGGCTGCGGTGAGCCGATTCGCCACCCGGATGGCCGAATTCGACGGAGAAAAGGCCCTATCAACCGCTGATCAGTTAGTGACCCATGCTGAGGATCGAGGGACACCCGGACATCTCGATGTGGTTGCCGTACTCCTACAAATAGCTCATCAGAAACGGGATGACGACGAAGTGAGGAGAAACTTCCACGACATTATCGAGCGAGTTGCCGACACGCACGAAGACGAGTTCTTAGCGTGGGATGAAGACGTATTCGACCCAGAACTAGATCAACACTCTGCGCCAGACGACAGCGAGTAGGCGGCTCACCAGTGCGAAGTCACAGGGTCTGAGGCCGAATCAGGGTTCCAATCCCTCGAGGATCGACAGTGAACATCTGTTACTTCAAAAAAGCAGTGAGCGCGGTCAGCGCTTGCGTCGCCGCCGACGGACTCGAACCGGCGACACCCTCATCTTCGACATCGAGTCCGGCAGGTGTCGGGACAGGCGTGACCGCTGACGGCGAGACGACGTCGCTCACCGCAAGTCCGCTCCTCGATGCGTGGACAGCACCTAGAGGGCGATAACAGTGGGACGCACGAACCCGACATCTCGGGATGCGCTGCGGGCTATCGAAGACCGCTGGACGGAGTTCCAACGGGCGCTCCGTCATCGCGACCAGCCGCGTTTCGACCGGCTGTCCGAGTACGCCCGCGAACACGCCGACGCGAACGGGCTGTTGAACCACCAGAATTCACTGGTGCCGGCGCTGTTCAGTATCGATCTCGAACAGGAGGCCACATTAGAAGACCACGAGGAACGCCTCGAAGCGCTCTAACACCGGCTCGACGAACAGCGCACCGATGCGCAAGTATCCGATGAAGAAACCAGTGAGGGACCCTAATGAGTACACTCGCGACGATCGCATTCGACATCGAGACGACGGGGTTTTCGACAACGGACCAGCTGACCATCGTCGGCTTCGACGCTGAGATCGGGTCGCGAGTGTTCCTCAACACAGACGGGGGGTGCGTGTGTCTCAGATATCGAACAGCAAGTGAACGACCATCTCACCACGCCAGTGACGCTCTCTGTTCACGACAATGAGGGCGTGCTGTTGGACGCCGTCAAGACGTTCGTCGACACCGCGATCGCACAGCGAGATGTCAAACTCATAGCGTATAATGGGGAAACCTGGAAAGGCGGATTCGATCTGCCATTCCTTCGAACGCGGTTAAGTCATCACGAACGTGAGTGGCCGTTCGCCGAGTTACCGTACATCGACGTGATGGAGGCGTTCTCTTCACGGTTCAATACGAGCGAGAACAGCCTTACTGGAGTGTATGGCGAGCTTGTGGCTTCCGGCCACGGTACAGTCGATCCATTTGGAGAACGTAGCGAAGCCGTCGACGCGTGGGAGACTGGTGATTTCGAAGCGGTTGTCCTCCACAACGTCGCCGATATACGGCGCACTCGAGCACTGATGGAAATTGCCGAACGATACTGCTCGAAATCAGACTTTTCGATGAAGTCACTAGAACCGGTAATGGTTGGTCAGTATCTCGATCACTACAGATTACTATTCTGAGACTATGCTGAAATCCACATCGGGGTACATGTTGTTGGAGCCGTGCTGAATACAGAGCGCGGATCTCGCACAGAACCGCTTATGTAATCAACTGTTCCGGATCGCTCAGTACAGTCAATCTATGGACGATGATGAATCGTCCGACAAATATTCACGATACATACTAAATAAAGAAACCGCATTACTAACCACTGGTAATAGTGGCCTTTAGCAGCTTACTCGGGCCCTTCGTATTGCCGATAGTCGATTAGAATCTGTCAGACGTCAATTGATTAAATAGAGCATATCAAATCTTACTCTGGGTGCCAAAGTTGTGAAGAATATCCGTCGCAATTATAGCTGCCTCTGTCGAATCATGAACAGCCCAATCTGAGAGTGTCGAACGGTGTGCTTCGACAGTATCTGGAATTTTGGACGCAATTGCCCAGAGTGTATTCATTTTGGCATATGCGAGATCGGACTCATTCGACCAACTCAGTAGCGCTTCCACGTCTGCCATCGTCGGAACGACAACGCCCGCAGTCACGAGATCTTCGAACGCCCGAATTGCTGGCGTAGCAACATCTGGATAGTCGGTTAGTCGGTCCCTCAATCGGTGGGTATGTGGCTCAATCGCTTCGGGGTTGGCTGTTGTTAGTGTAGCTGCCACCATGAGAGCCACTTCACGAACCTTGGGATCTGAATCGCCCGTCCGCTCGGCAATCGTGTCGGCTATCGGCACAACGGAATCTGGTTCGTGTTCGGCAATCGTACCTAGGATGGCAAGAGTCTGTACGATCCTTTTCGCTCTGCCTTCGGTCAGAATTATTACCAATTTATCGACATGATTGGCCACAGCAGTTGGATGTTCTTGAACGACTGACTGGAAGACACCCAGCTCAATAAACCGCTCTTTAGGCGGAGCTTGTTCGAGTCGCCTCCCGATCCAGTCTAAGTGAGGAACAATCGTTTCAGGGGATGTCTCCGCGATCTTCCCAAGAGCCGAAATGAGTGCTGAACAGGCCTTGTGATCCCTGTCCTTGAGATGAATAGACCATTGTAGGATCTCCTCATGATATGGCTCAAGTGTTGATGGAGCTTCGTCCGATAGCTTATATATACCAACACAAATATGTTTCTCGTACTCCCCCGTTGCCGCTGCCGAAATCGAACGTAGTGCTGCGTCGACATCCGATCCGTCCAGTGACTCTCCAGCCTCATCCATGATATCTCGATATAATTGTCCCAGCAGATGTTCACCTTCTGAACCTATTTTTCCGGGGAGTTCCAATAGGGCCTCAAAGTGCGGAACGACATAGACCGGATCGTATTCAAGAATTACGTCGATTATTTTTATTCCGGCAAGCAACTGATCCCTTGTTTCTACAGTCTCAAGTGTCTTGACGATGTCTGGGAGATATTCAACAACTGTATCAGGATTGTAAGCTGTGAGAAAATGAACCGGAAGTAGTGAAGTTCTCCGGAGCATATCCTGATCAGAACCTAACATTGAAACGATTGTATCTATCTCATCCGTGATCCGTGTTGGGGCCCACTCAGCTAGCGCTGCAATAACGCGAAGAAGAGTTTCTGCGACATCAGAATCAACGTTTGGAAGTAACTCAACCAACTCGTCGCTGTGAGGTAAGACCCTACTAGCACCTTTTTTATCCAAACGGCCCTCCTCATTAAGTACGATAGATTCTAATATCTTGACCACTTTCGCTCTCAGTTCGGTTCGTTCGCTCGACTTGAGCGCCTCTATCAACGATGGTAGCAGTTGATCTTTTACCGTTTCATTTCCTTTTACCGTAAGAGCGAATATTATAGATACGGCTGCCTCAACGTGATTTTCATCGTCTGACTTCAGGGCAGGCTCAACGTAATAAATGGATGATTTTACAATACTCGGGTCGGCGAGAGCGAGATTTGTTAGTGTGGTCAGAGCAAAATATATACTACCGTCTGTTGTCTCGATTCCATCGCCGAGCAGACGGGAGATCTCGTCGACGTGTTCTGCCACAGCGTCGGTTCGAGTTCGTGATAAGGTAGTGTAAGCTTCGAGAATTCTCATCACTGTCTCTTGTTCGTACTGGTATGGCTGTTCGATGACTGGTGCTACAGTGTGGACAGACTCTGGCGCTACCTCCCCGAATGCTTGAACATATTTTCTAAATGCGAATGAAGCTGGGCCAGCGAGCTCATTGTTCTCTATCCCAAGCGCAATTACGGAGTCATAGCCTTTTACAGCGGATTGCTCTTCATCTGCAAGTTTTCCGAGTATTACGAGGGCGCGGATGCGTGCTGATATTGTAGTCGCTTGACTAGCGACTTCAGCAACATCGTCCACATATGGAAGAATAACAGTAACGTCTTCTATCGCACAAGATGCTAATAAACCAAGGCTCGCTTCGAGTAGCTCTTGATCATCGGTTTGTTGTAGAACATTCGCTATAGCATCTGCCTGATCAAGAAGTTTATCGATGTCAGGATCTTCCATTTTTGATAGACCCATAACGGCTAAGTTACGTACCTCCGGCAGTTCGACATCAAGACATCGTGTAAAGTTCTCAGTCAGTTCTGAGACCAGTTCTGGATCATAATCCGCAGCCGCTACAAGACGTCGCAGGGGCTCTATATACTGCTCTCCTTCTGTGTTTGCGAGTTCGTCAACTGCCGTTCTTACGGCTGTCTCCGGGTTATCGAGCTCCGGTAGGACGATAGGTTCTGTAGAGTTAGTATCCGGTATATGATTTGAATCATCCGTTTCGTCAGAAGAAGGGGGTTGATACACTGAGCCTTCTAGTGACTCAATATCTGAAATCACCTCTTTCCCTGTATTACGCACATCCTCAGGGTTGATTTCTGGCGCGTGTTCATTTGCTAGCCGACTCAGGTCATATGAGTGGCACCACCCTTCCGCGTCTTTCTGTTGGAGAATAAATAATAGAACCAAAGCCATCTCCTTTAGACCGGGGTTACTATCATAGGATTCTGGTTCTGGAGGGTCCGTGAGGACTGAAATGATAGCATTTTCCGCGTCTTCAGTAGCGAATGAACCAGGGTCAACAACTGCTAATGGGAACAATATCGATAAGATACGACCTGTCAAAGTATATGACTCTGTATTTAGGTTATTCACCAAGTGATCGATCTGCGGGAGGACAATTTCGATCTTCTCAGAGTATGCGAGATCTCTTATTGCCCGAGTGGTCCTTATCTGAACATACTCTTCACCATCGTACAGTCGCTCTACTAGGGCCTCTAGAACCTCGTCAGTCTCAGAAGCGTTGGACTTGGCATATTGACCAAGCAGGGATACCACATCTCCCCGGGTCCGGTAATCTTGGTCAGCTAAAAGCCGGAATATTGTTTGTTCGTGTGAATTGACAACTTCAGTCATATCTATACTCGATTCTCTGGATATATGAGACAATGTGCGGATTGCGAACTGACGGACTTCTTGATCGGAGACATCTAATACGTTAGCGATGCGATCAAGATATGGATTAACTAGATCCGGATCGTGCTTCGATATATCGTATATATTATGAATAGCGATACTAGTTGTTGCTAGATCCTCGTCGTCACACATTTCTACAAATGTCTCGAGGAATTCCTCACCCACCTCTGGGTATTCCTCAATCTGAAGCCCAATCATTGTCGCATAATTAAACCGTACTCGGTGGTCTTGGTCATTGAGCAGTTGCTCGAAGCGCTCCGCCTTGTCGAGTAGCAATTTGACCAGTGGCTCTTGCTGAATTTCTGCTGCGAGAGTAAGAGCCTCTGCCAGCTTTACTAATTGCTCTGGATTATTTTTTGATATATAGTTACTTATATAATGAACCACCTGATCAGTATTTTCAGGGGCTTCCCTCAGTAGTTGATTTGTACCATAAAGCAGTGGATCGATTACATCCTCCAGTATAGACCCAGTAAAAACTGGCATTTCATTTAGTATGGACTTAGCACGAGTAGGATCATGAGTACAGAGATAACTGAAGAAAACTGTACCTTTAGTCTGTTTTTCATCTATATCAGATCTACAAAGAGAAATAATTTTTTTATTATTTGGTACTTTCTCAGCTGGTATTTGATCGAATATACTCTCAAGTGAATTCTCTTGGGATTTAGATAAGTCCTTGATATCGTCTTGGAACGATTGAAATTCTGCCGTTCGTAAACCGGAATTCTGTGGCTGATATAGCGGAGATGATTCGGAGAATAGCTTTTGCCGACTAATCGCACCTCCTAATAATAATTTTGTTAATCTATCACTTTGTTCCATTACGGCCCGCATCGTTTCCTGATATGGCTCAAAGAGACTATGCTCACTCTGCTGTACGCTCAAAACCAGGCGTGCCGACGCGTGTCGCAGATCCTCGTCCTCAGTAGTTAGATTATTTATGATCTGGTCGGTATGCGGTCGTATCAAATCTGTCCGTTCCTGATCATAGACCGTTGTCAGCAACTCGGTTATCCTTGTAGCAACCCCGGCGTCATCTGAATTGAGAAATACAGCTGCCATTTCGACCGCCGGTGTTGCCGCATTCGGTTCCGTATCCGCTAGTAATTTCAATACCTCAATAAGTTTCTTTTGCCCGTGTACTGGCGCATCTTGTAGTACGTCTTTTATATTTGGAACCCAATTTTCAACAAGTCCAGGTTGTTTCTCAGCTGCTACATGAGTGATATCACATATCTTATTTAATATGTCTTCTGTCAGTTCTAGGCCGACAGATAGGAGATCCGTAACCTCTGAGGAGATAATCAAAGGTTCTGCTTCAACAATGGAAGATAGTAAACTGGCTGCCTTATGTCGTATTTTTGAGTCGAAATTCTGCTCTTTGGAATTGACTGAGAGAATAATTTCAACAAGCCAATCACAAAGTGGACGTGCGTGCCCTTCGCCTTCCTCTAACTGGGTTAAGTGTTGGAATAGGATTATAGTGTAGAACTGTACTGCGTTCTGTTCATTTTTCAGTCTATCCTGAAGATACGGAACGTGCGGAACTAATAACTGCGGCTTTTTAACTGAAATTTGGGATAAAATGTAGCGAACAGGTCCGCGAGCAAGTTTCCTGCGATCAAGATCTATTAGCAGGTCCACAGTAGCTGCATTTTCAAATGGTTCATGATATTCACTAAATGTTTTTACAAATGTGTTAAGTAGTAGAGTTATTACTTCTGTAGAACTCTCCTCCAAGTCGGTGGCCACCGCCTCTACGTCAGCGAATTCTCTCTGGGTTTCCTCTCTTAATATAGACAGCATCAATTCTGTGTATTCTGCTACCGAATCTTCATCGTAGTTGGCGAGGTTTCGAAGTGTTGCTGCAGCTTCTTTACGGACCGAGAGTTCTTCTGCTACTGTACTGTCAAAGTCGTACTGAAGCAGTTCAATAACTCTATCAAGATTAACGGTAGTGATCCTTGGTGAAGAAGCCGACTGCTGTCGTAGGTGGCGAATTTCTTCGACAACGCTCATATTGAGTGGATGTTATAATTATATTGTGCCATTAACATAAAACTGAACATGGATTATGTCCACTGTGCTCTGTTGAATCCGATGATAGCACGGGGATAACGGTCTCTGAAGGCGTGTTTACTCCTCTCCCGGTCAGCGATGAATTGGATTGGTTTACTTGATGATCTCGATTCTCTCGCTCTCTACCAAGATTCAATCTCCAAATTTCTCGGCAGCGGCTCTGAACTGAACACAGAATGACCAGATTCCGATGCCTTCTGCGGATTCAACGGAGCATCACCAATATAAATGGTGTAACGATGAATTACAATTGGATAATTATTTCACAGCGATAATAGTGGCAGCCGAGCGACCATCACCGAAAACAACATTACTGCCCTACATGCTTGGTAACGATGATAGACTTATTTAGATCAGTTGTTGGAGTGAAACCACAGCTAGCAGTGCTGAGTGTCAGGCTCTTATCTAAAAATGGATTCGCCAGATCTAATGGAAGGCCGGGTCGTCGGAGCCGTCCGCCTCATTCTGATTGTTCACCAAGCGTCGAACGCGATTGTGGATGAAGCACTTCGATACGAGTGCGACGTGATCGCGTTCGAGGACTTGACTGACATCCGCGACCGAACGGGTGCGTCGTGGGGGCACAAGTGGGCGTTCCGAACGCTGTACGAGCAAGTGGCGTACAAAGCCGAAGCAGTCGGCATCTCTGTGAAGCAAGTGGGTCGGCGTACACGTCGCAACGGTGTGCCGAGTGTGGATTCACGGCAGACGAGAATCGCCGAACTCGCACGGACTTCCGGTGCGTGAAGTGTGAATCGGAAGCGAACGCAGACTACAACGCGGCGAAGAACATCGGGATGCGGTATGTCCGTCGAGGCCAACAGTCGTCTCGGCGGACGGGCGACAGTCAACTCGCCCTAAAGTCTGGAACGGT
>ENA-ORCR01000410-ORCR01000410.1-marine-metagenome-genome-assembly--contig:-NODE-410-length-25774-cov-3.849554_pt1 | contig 25774 bp, 31 predicted proteins | sample MGYA00237782_ERZ508514 | MGnify/ENA primary metagenome ERZ508514 (study PRJEB26185, sample SAMN06268960) | marine metagenome | isolation source: Eden Landing Ponds, San Francisco, CA, USA | place...
CGGCCTCGTCGGCCCACAAGGTGTCCGCGCCTCGGACGGCGTAGCCGTCCATGCTCGCCCGGTCGAAGCCGGGGACGTCGATGGTCGCGTCGATTCGCTCGGCGAGGACCCGACCGCGGGCGTCTTCGAGCGCCACCGTTTCGGGGTCGGGGTCGACGTCGAGCGAGTCGAGCACCTCGCGTGCCTCCTCGACTGACGCCAGGTCGCGGAACTCGCGGCGGTCGCTCATGGCGACCACTCCCAGTTCTCGACCGTGACGGTGGCTCCCGCGTCGTAGCCCTCCAGGTCCTCGGGGACGACGACCCAGCCGTCTGCCAGGGCGACGCTCGAGAGCACGCCGGCACCACTGGCCCGCGTCGGCGTCGCGCCTGGAATGGCTCCCCCGTCGAGACCCGCGGCGTCGTCTGCCTCGTCGTCCGCCCCATCCCTTCCTTCGTGGTCCAACGAGACGCGAACGTACGAGCGGGTCCCTGGCTCGCTCGCAATCTTTCGGGTGAGTGTGGCCTCGGTCGTCGGATGCTCCACCTCCGGCAGGTGCCCGACTCGCTTGATCACAGGCCGAAGGAACTGGACGGCGTTGACGATGGCGGCCACTGGATACCCGGGCAGCATGAGCACGGGCGTCTCCTCGACGCGGCCGAGGGCGACGGGGTGGCCGGGTTTCAGCGCGACGCCGTGGACGAGCACCTCGCCCAGCTCAGAGACGACTTCCGGGAGCAGGTCGCGCTCGCCGACGGACGAGCCTCCGGTCGTGACGACGACGTCGTGGTCCAGGTCCCGTTCGATGGCGTCTCGAAGCGCGTCGAAGTCGTCGGTGACGACCTCCCGGTACGAGGCGTCGCCGCCCCACCGCTCGACGTACTGGGCGACCGTCTGGCCGTTCGTCTCGATGACCTCGCCCGGGTCGGGCTCGGACTGGACGAGTTCTTCGCCGGTCGGGATCACGCTCACGCGCGGTCGCTCGAACACCTCGACGCGCTCCTCGCCGACGGATTTGAGGAGGCCCAGATCGGAGGGCCGGAGGCGATGGCCCGGGTCGTAGAGGTGCTGGCCCTCGCGGACGTCCTCGCCGACGGGGGCGACGTTCTCGCCGCCGGCGACGGCGTCGAACACCTCGACGCGGTCACCGCGGCGCTCGGTCTGTTCGATCATCACGACGGCGTCGGCGCCGTCGGGCAGTTCGCTCCCGGTGTGGACGCGGGTCGCTCGGTTCGGGCCCACGGCGTCGGCCACGTCTAACTGTGCGGGTGACCGGTCACCGGCGCCGAAGGTGTCCTCGGCACGAACGGCGAAGCCGTCCATCGCTGCGCGGGCGTAGTGGGGAACCGGCCGCGCGGCTGTAGTCTCAGTCGCCAGCACGCGTCCGTCGGCCGCGGTGAGGGGGACCGATTCGGTGCGCGACAGCGGCGTGACCGTCTCCAGCAGTCGCTCGCGCGCGGCGGCGACCCGGGTTCGCTCCTTGAACCCCGCGGTCCTGCGGTCCTGTGTCATAGCCGAACCGACGGGTGTCGAGGTGAAAAAGGCACGACCCGCGCGACAGTGACGGTTCGAGACGAACTGGTCTCCAGGCGGTGCGGACTGCAGTATGAGCGTCCCGACAGTGTCGGCTCGTGGGCCCCCATGAATCGGGAGGGAACGGGGGCTTTCGTGCTGTCTTCGGCGAACGTACCGGCGGACAGTGCTGACCGAACCTACGTCCGTTGCGGTGACCGATCAGTATCAGGCGGGAACTGTTTCCAGCCGGCGTCGAATCAGGTGCACGGCTGCCCCCAGCACGAATGCCACGCCGAGGTTGACGAGCACGCCAACGAGCCCGATACCGACGACGAGCGCGTACTCCTCGGCCCGGTCGACGCTCGTCTTCGCCAGCTGGAGCGCGACGAGGACGAGAATGACGCCCAGCACGGCCACCGGATAGGCCGAGACCAGGCCCGCGCCGAGGATGGCGACTGCCACGTAGCCGGCGCCGAGGACCAGGTTCGCACCGGCCGTCCGGGCGCCGAAGGCGTACTTCCCAGCGACGCCGCCGCTCCCGTGGCACATCGGCAGGCCACCGAACGGAACCGCGACGGCGTTCATCACGCCCATGCTCGTCGAGAGGTCGTCTGCCGAGACGTCGCGGTCGAACAGGTCCCCGAGCAGGAGGGAGGTCGCGAGCGCGGCATTGCCGACCGTCATCGCCAGTTGGGCGACCGCGCCCTCGGCAGCGCCCAGGGAGAACTCGACGGTCGGGATCATGAACAGCGCAGTGAGAGCGGGGAGGGCCGGTGCCGGGACCCCGACGTCGGCCAGGGCAATCGCCGCGCCGAGCACGAAGACGACGATGCCGCTGAGCTTCCAGCGGCCGGTCGCGACGGTGACGAGCGCGACGACCACTGCTACGGCTGCGAGGGTCGGGTCTCCGAGGCCGAGTCCGACTCCGGTCTCCAGCAACACGAGCGCGACGCCGAACTGGATGCCGCGGACGACCGGTTGCCCGACGTAGTGTTCGACACGTTCGAGCGACCCCGAAATCCCCACGAGAAGGAGCACAGCAGCCAGTAGCAGGCCAGCGGCGACGAGTTCTCCGGTCGAGAGCGCGCCCGCGATGACGAGCGCGGCGAGGGCTTTCATCGGTTCGACGGACACCGGGACGCCGTAGTAGAGGCCCCAGACGACCTGGAACAGGCCGAACCAGAGGAGCATCACCGGGAGCGTCAACTCCGTGAGGACGGCGACGGCGACGACGACGGGTAGCACCGTCGCCGCGTCGCCGACCGCGCCCGTCACCTCGTGCCAGGCGAGGTCCACCCTCGTGTCCGCCCACCGTGGGACCGAGATTGCCATCGTTCCGGTATCTGCAGGGACGATAATGAGCGTTCGGTAGGCCGTGCCGGGAGTGGGGCTGTCCGGCCACCCAGCGAGCGGTGGGTCGGCAGTCGTTCACTCGACGGCGATGGCGCGCGTCGCGGTCGCCTTGAACGTCACCACAACCTGGTCGCCGGCGTCGAGAGCCAGTCGGTCGAGACTCTCGTGGGTCAGCGTCGCGACCAGTGCTTCGGGACCACCGACGTCGACCGCAACCCTGGCGACGGCCGTTCCGCTGTCGATTTCGACGACCGCACCCTCGAATCGGTTGCGCGCGCTCGTGCTGTCTGCCGGAGGCGAGTCGGCGGGGGCGAGCAGCGTCACGGCGTCCGACCGGATCCCGACCTGGACGTCGTCGCCGACGCGAGGCGGTTCGCGGTCCGGTGGAGCGACGAGGCGGGCCCGCACGGCCCCGGCAGCCGTGTCGACGACGCCGAGTTCGCCCTCCTGGTCCCGAACGGTCCCCGGGAGCACGCGCTCCTCGACGCTCGCGGTCCCGGCGAGGGTCGCACGCAGGCGGTCGAACCGGGTCAGGAGGCTCTGGGCCTCGTCCGTGAGATCACTCCCGCCCCCGGATGCACCGCCGCGGTGGCGTTCGACCAGCGCACCGAACCCGGCTTCGAGCGTCTCGATGCGCTCGAGCGCACGCGCCCGCGACCGTCCGAGGTCCGCTGCCGCTCCGCTGACCGACCCCGTCTCGGCCACCGCGCGCAGGAGTCGCGCATCTGCGGCGGTAAATGTCGTCCCGTCGGCCCGTAACTGGGCGTCCACGGTCGCGTCCATGCCATCGGTGTCGTCGGTCTGTGCAAAACAATTAATGCTTTTCCGGGCGAGCGTCGATGTATCCATGTCGAAACATCGCCATTCCAGGCGGCGGATCATCGGTGGACTCGGCGCTGCTGCCACGCTGGGACTCGCTGGCTGTCTCGGACAGGCGGGACCGGCCCAGAACGACGGCACTGACACGGACGATCCGTCGGGGAGCGACGGAACGGCCACACAGAGCGCGGGGGGCGGACAGATCGGCGACGGCGAACTCGTGTTGGCGACGACGACGAGCACGTACGACACGGGACTGCTCGACCACATCAATCCCGTCTTCGAGGACAACTACGGCGTGACTATCAAGACCATTCCGAAGGGGACCGGCGCGAGTCTGCGCACGGCGCGGGACGGTGACGCGGACGTCATCCTGGTCCACGCTCGCAACGCCGAAGACAAATTCATGGACGACGGCTTCGGCGTGAACCGACGTGACGTCATGTTCAACGACTTCGTGATCGTCGGGCCGAAAGAAGACGCCGCCGGAATTTCGGGGATGGAGAGCGCGACTGACGCGTTCGCGACCATCGCGGACAGCCAGGCGACGTTCGTCTCCCGGGGTGACGACTCCGGGACGAACAAGAAAGAGCTGATCGTCTGGGACCAGGCGGGGACGGACCCGGGTGGCAAGTGGTACCAGGAAATCGGGAAGGGCATGGGCGACACGCTGGTCCAGGCCTCCCAGAGCGGCGCGTACACGCTCGCGGACCGCGGGACCTTCCTGTCCATGAAAACCGAAATCGACCTCGTCATCCACGTCCAGGGACCACTGAAGGGCGGGCCAGTCCTCCTCAAAAACCCATACGGCGTGATGGCGGTCAATCCCGCGAAGTACGACGACGTGAACTACGAGGCCGCGATGGCCTACATCGGCTTCCTCACGAGTCCGAACGGGCAGTCGATGATCGACAACTACACGGCGAACGGCTCACAGCTGTTCTTCCCGAACGCCATCTCCGAGGAGCCCAACTACGCGCAGTACGTTCCGCAGGGGTACTCTCAGGAACAAGCACAGAATCTCTCGAACGTGGACAAACAATATCTGTACTGGGTGGAAAACAACGTTCCAGCATCGTACTGAATGCTCCCGCTTCAGCTTCCCGGCGGCAGTTGGGCCTACGTGCTGAGCATCGTCCTCGTGACGCTGGAGGTGAGCGTCACCGCCGTCGGGTTGAGCACGCTGGTGAGCCTCCCGGTCGCACTCCTCGTTGGATTCACCGACTTCCCCGGGAAGCGGCTGGTCGAGGCGGTCATCAACACCGGCATGGGGTTTCCGAGCGTCGTCGTCGGCCTCGTCGTCCTCTTGCTCCTGTCCAACAGCGGGCCGCTGGGGTCGCTGGACCTGGTCTTCACGCCGCAGGCGATGATCGCCTCGCAGTTCGTGCTCGCGACGCCGGTGATACTCAGCGTGAGCCTCTCGGCCGTCGCCGGCGTCGAACAGGAGGTCCGCGACGCGGCGTTCGCGATGGGCGGGACGCGCGTCGACGTGGGCCTCGCAGTGCTCAAGGAGGCCAGATACGGTGTCGTCACTGCTATCCTCGCCGGATTCGGCCGGGCGATCAGCGAGGTCGGCTCGGTGCTCATCGTCGGCGGCAACATCGTCTACAGTGACGGGGAGTCCTACACCCGAACACTCACCACGGCCATCACCGTCGAGGCGCGACAGGGCCGCTACGAGGTCGGACTGGTGCTGGGGGCGATTCTCCTCGCCCTGGTCCTCGTCGTCAACGGCCTGGGGTCGTGGATCCGACAGCGCGGTCGCGGAGGCGGTGTGACGTGACGCTGCGGGCAACGGACGTCGGACTTGCCTACGAAGGCAACCAAATCTTTGCGGACGTCTCACTCGAAATCGCCAGCGGCGAGGTCCTGACCATCGTCGGGCCGTCGGGAGCCGGGAAGACGAGTCTCCTCCGACTGCTGGCGGCGTTTCGGCCACCGGACGAGGGCACCATAGCCTGGAACGGGACGGACATCTGGGAACTCTCGCGGCGGGACCGACTGGCGGTTCGCCGACGACTCAGCATGGTGTTCCAGGAACCGGGCCTGTTCAACGCCAGCGTGCTCCAGAACGTCACCTACGGGCAGCGGGTGCGCCTGCCGTGGACTGAGCGGGTTCGCCGCGCAGTAGCAGCAGTTACGGGCGGTGATCACGTCTCTGACGCGGTCGAGGAAGCGCTGGAGACCGTCGGACTGGCAGACAAGCACGACCAGAACGCGCTCTCGCTGTCGGGTGGCGAAGCCCAGCGCGTCTCGTTCGCACGTGCCCTGGCAGTCGATCCGGCGGTGATGCTGCTGGACGAGCCCACCTCGAATCTCGACCCGCGGAACACGGCCGTCCTGGAGGAAGCGATCAGCCGGGCCCGGGACCGTGGCGTTGGCGTCGTGATTGCGACCCACGACATGCACCAGGCCGAACGCATCTCCGACGGCGTCGCCTTCCTCTTCGACGGAGAAATCGTCGAAACTGGCCCGCCGGAGCAGGTGTTCGAGGACCCGACCGACCCGCGAACGGCGCGGTTCGTCGACGGCGACCTGCTGTACGACCCCGACGAGGCGACTACTCCTCGGGAGCGGGCCAGTAGCAGTCTCTCGCCGACCGACTGAGTGCCTGCTACTCGGATTCGGTGATTCGTCCCGCCCTCGATCCTACAGCGCCTCGTCGTCGATAAGATGGACGTGGTCGGCCGGGACCGACAGCGACAGATCGTCGCCGACCGCGACCGAGCGTGCTTCGAAGCGGTCGGGTCGGATCGTCGCGACCAGCGCCAGGTCGGCGTCGTCGACCGCGACCACCAGTCGGTAGTCGTCGCCTTCGTTCGTCCAGCGCGTGACGGTCCCCGAAACCACGTTCGTCCCCCCATCGGCGAGCGTGGGTTCGGTCCCGGTCACTCGCAGGCGCGACGGTCGCAGACAGGCGGTGACTGTTGCCCCTCTGGGCGCATCGGCGGCCACGTCCAGCGTCAGGTCGCCGACCCGGAGCGTGACGCTGTCGCTGTCACGCTCACCGTCGCGGCCGCCGTCGGGTTCGACGACCGTGGCCTGAAAGACGTTCTCGCTGCCCGTGAATCGGGCGACGAAGGGCGTCGCGGGCCGTCTGAGCACGTCCTCGGGCGTCCCGACCTGTTCCACGGTCCCGTCCCGCAGCACTGCGACGCGGTCGCCCAGCGCCGTCGCGGCCCGCTGGTCGTGGGTGACGTAGACGATCGGGACCGCAAGGTCGGCGAACAGGTCGGCGAGTTCGTCGCGAAGCCGTCGCCGGACCGGGACGTCCAGACTCGACAGCGGTTCGTCCAGCAAGAGCGCGTCGGGATCGGCCGCCAGCGTCCGCGCCAGCGCCACCCGTCGGCGCTCGCCTCCCGACAGCGCTCCCGGCCTGCGGTCGAGCACATCTGCGATTTCGAGGATAGCGGCCAGTTCAGCGACGCGCTCGTCGTCGTCGGCCGCGTAGGCCACGTTCTCGCGTGCGGTCATGTGCGGAAAGAGCGCACCGTCCTGGAAGACGAGACCGACGTCCCTGTCCTCCAGCGGGCGGCCGACCAGTGAGCGTCCATCGAGCGAGACGGACCCGGTGTCGGGGCTGGTCAGTCCCGCGACCAGCGAGAGGAGCGTCGTCTTCCCGCTGCCGGAGGGGCCGAGGACGGCGAGTACCGCGTCGTCGACCTGGAGGTCTAGCGGGCCGAAGGAGAAGCCGTCGAACGAACGCGCCAATCCGGTGAGTTCGAGCACGGTATCACCCCATCGGTCCCCGTCCGAGTGCGTTGAGTGCGACCAGCGTCGCGACGGCGACGCCGACGAGGACGACGGCGACCGGGAACGCGGCGTCCAGGCCCATGGTCGTGAACGAGACCCATATCTCGACCGGCATGGTGCGGGGGTAGTACGCGAGCATGATAGTCGCGCCGAACTCGCCGAGCGACCGCGTGAACGTCAGCGTCACGCCGGCGAGGATGCCGGGCCATGCCAGCGGGAGGGTCACGCGGCGGACGGTCGTCAGGCGACTTTTCCCGAGCGAGCGCGAGGCGTGTTCCAGCCCGTGGTCGACGCCTTCGATTGCCGCTCGCCCGGTGATGACCACGAAGGGCGACGCGACGAACGTCTGGGCGAGTACCACGCCCACCAGCGATCTGGTCAGCGGGAGGCCCGCGCCCGCGGCGAGGTCACCGACCAGGGTGTTCGGGCCGACCAGCGTCAGCAGGACCATCCCGCTGACGATCGGTGGCAACACGAGTGGCAGGACTACCACGGCGGTGACGAACGTGGTGAGTCGCCCGTCCGTGCGTGCGAGCCAGTAGGCCAGCGGGACGCCGAACCCCGTCGCTATCGCCGTGCTCGCCAGGGCACCGGCCAGTGAGGTCCGAATCGCCGCGAGGACCGTCGGACTCAACAACCGCTCGACGACCGTCGCCGGTGGCTGCGCGAGAACGAGCGAGACCAGCGGGAGGAGGTAGTAGGCGAGCAGGACGGCTCCGAGCAGAAAGGCCACGGAGAGCCAGTCGCGGTTGCCGAGGGACCGCTCAGTTCGCGATTCCGTCCGGTGCATGTTCCGTGAACTGCGGATATACTTCGGGAACCGAGAACCCGTACTCAGCGAGATATGACCCGCGAACGCACGCGTCGAAGGTGTCGAGGATGGCCCTGGACTCCCGGCGAGCGGTCGCCGCGTACCGGATCACGTCACCAGTGACCGTCGTCCCGTCGGGGAGGTCGTAGCTCGTGGTCGCGTATCTCTCGGCGTGGGCGGGGTCGCTCAGGTCGACTGCGGGCGGCAACGAGCGGAACTCGTAGTCGCGTTCGACGGCCATGTTCCGGTAGACGAACGCCGCCTCGATGGACCCGGTTTCGAGCTGGCTGACCAGCTGCGTTTCCGGATACAGCTGATCACGGCTCGGGACCACCGCTCGAAGGTCCGCGTCGGTCTGGTAGTGGTCGCTGGCCAGGTCGAGCGCGAACAGGGTCCGGTAGCCAAGCGGGTCCAGGTCCGGATCGGTGCGTCCGAGCGTGACCCGACCCTCGACGAGTGGGCGATACCACTCGTCCGATGCGGCCGCGGCGAGCCGCGCACCGCCATCGGTCTCGGGGTTGTACGCGAGGACGATGGCATTGGTCGCGAATGTCGCGTACCAGGGCACCGACAGCGGCGACGAGAACAGCGCCTCGTCGGCGACGGCGACGATGTCCGGGTCCTTCTGCCCCGCGGCGACCTGCCGGGCCAGTTCGACCGAACCGCGGGCTTCGACCTGCAGCCTCGCGTCGACCGTCGGCACGAGGCCGTTCTCCAGCGCGTTCTGCAGGCTCCCTGCGGCGAGCATAGACACCGTCTCAGCACCCGATGCACCAGCCAGACAGCCCGGAATCAGGCCAACAGCGCCTGCGACCCCGCCGAGGACTGCCCGGCGGGGGACCCGTCGATTCTGCTGCACAGGTGAAACCAGATCCCTTTGAACAATAAGCTTATGTCAAACACTTCTGTTTGTGTTTTTCATGGTCGAGACGGAGGACACGTTCCTGACCGCCCGCCAGGTGGAGGTCCTGGAACTTCGCGAGCAGGGATACACCCAGCAGGAGGTAGCTGACCGGATCGGCACAACCGACTCCAACGTCAGCGCCGTCGAGCGCGCCGCTCGGGAGAACGTCGCGAAGGCGCGACGGACGCTCGAACTGGTGCAGACGATCCGGTCGCCGGGCCGGTTCACCGTCGAATCGGGCAGTACCTTCGAAGACCTGGTCGAGCGCATCTACGAGGTCGGGGACGAGACGGGCGTCAAGATCGAATATCCGCGACCGGAACTGTACGGGTGGCTCTCCGAGGAACTCGAAGCCTACGCAGACGAGAACGCGCTGGAGACGTCGGTGGCCGTGACGGTCACGGACGACGGCGACGTGACAGTCGATCCCGAGACGCTGTGAGCGGGTGGAATTAACATCGCCGGGGCCCTGGGTCCGCTATGGACGTCGTCGACGCGCTGGCGGCCCGAGACGGCATCGTCTGCGTCGTCGGCGCAGGGGGGAAGAAGACCACGCTTGCCACACTCGCGGCCCGCCTCGACCGCGCAGTGGTCACAGCCACGGTCCGCATCCCCATTTTCGACTCGTGGGTGGCCAGGGTCGCTGTGACCGACGATCCACTGTCGGCCGTCGAATCCACAGACGAGTGGCCGCTCGGAGTGGTCCCCGAGCAGGAGCGACCCGACCGCTACCGCGGCTACGACCGCGAGACGGTCGACGCCCTCGGTTCGCTCGATCTACCGATTCTCGTGAAAGCAGACGGTGCGCGGATGCGCGATTTCAAGGCTCCGAACGACCGAGAGCCCCAGATCCCTTCGAAGGCAACCACTGTGATACCGATCGCGAGTGCCCACGTCGTCGGCGAACCGCTGGACGAGGTGCGCGTCCATCGCGTCGACCGCGTGTCGGCGCTGACCGGACTCGACCCCGGAGCTGAGATCGGTGCGGACGTTGTGGCGACCGTCCTCGCGAGCGAGGCTGGCGGGCGAAAGGGCGTCCCCGACGGGGCGACCGTCGTCCCGCTGATCAACATGGTCGACGATGCGGACCTGGCGGCGACGGCACGTGAAATCGCCGAGGGTGTCCTCGAACGGGCGGCCGTGCCGCGGGTCGTCCTCGCGGAGATGCGCGCCGATGACCCGCTGGTGGCGGTCGTCGAGGGGTGAAGTCACTCAGTGCAGGTCGTCGGGGCGTGGCGTGAGGAAGGAGACCCCGTCACAGACCGGACATTCGAAAGCGTCGGCCGTCTCGACGGTGGGGGTACCAGGGCCGAACAGTCGGAGATGCTCTGTCGGCGTTGCGAACTGTCGGCCACAGAGGGGACACGCTACGGTCCCCTCCCGGAGGTCGGTCCGGGGAACGGTGTTGTCGCTCATCTGGTTCACCTCGTGTGCATCGTCGCCCTGTCTCTCAGAATCGGTCCTGTGCCGACTCGAACTCCTCGCGGGTATTGAGGTTCTCGAACGTATCCATCGACGCGTGGGCTTCGATTTCGTCGCGGTCGACTTCCACGTAGTCGAGTGTTTCGAGCGCCGCGACGACGCGTCGGTCCCCTGCCTCCAGTGCCCGTTCGCTCGCTCTGACCATCTCATCCGCGCGATAGACGGCCTGGGTCGTCTGGAACCACTCGTCAGGCCGGGGGACTGCGGCCTCGTGGCCCTCGGCCCGTTCGAAGAGGGTTTCCACGAGCGACGGGTCGACGAAGGGCATGTCACAGGCGACAACGAAGCCATAGGTGCCCTCGACGGCATCGAGGCCGGTCGCGATGCCGGCCAGCGGACCGAGGTCCGGTTCGGGGTCGAGGGCGTACCTGACGGGGTGTTCAAACCCGTCGAGTGCGGCCTGGATGGCGGCCCGTTGGTCGTCGCGGCAGTTGACGACCAGTTCGTCGACGGCCGGGGCGATGCGGTCGGCGACCCGTCGGATCATCGGGATCCCGGCGAGTTCGGCGACGGCCTTGTCCGTGTCGCCGAAGCGTGTCGAGCGCCCACCAGCGACGATGACACCGCTTTGCATGGCTGGGGCTTCGACGCAGGCGACAAAGAGTGTTGTCGCGCGTCGGTGTCCATCTGGAAGTCGATGAGTGTGCCCTGATCACACGTGACACAATTGTAATACGGCAGTACCACCTACGAGGGTGTATGCGGATGGAACTGCGGGTCTGCAAACACTGTTACGAGGGTGACCACGGGAACGAGGAGAAGACAGCCGTCACGCGAGACATGGTCGAATGTGCCAGGCGGGTCCGGGAGTACAAGGACCTGATCAGTCTCGATGCGTTGTACGTCACGATGGTCGAGGAGGGTGACCCCGGCGGCGCCGAGGAATTGAACGCCATCGTCGCCAGTATCGAGGGCAACCAGGTCGCACTGTCGGACACCCAACTCGTGATGGAAGACGGCGAGGGTAACATGCTCGTCTATCCCGAACCGGAGGACATGGTCCAGGTCCTGACTCGCAATATCGACCAGATACAGGAACAGACGCGCCAGGACGTGACCGTCGACCTCTCTGCCGAGAGCGCTGAACTGTTGTCCTGACGGCGGGGAGCGCCGGTGGGAGAAAACGGGTGGGGGAGCGCCGGTGGGAGCAAACGGGGGGGGACAGGGGACCGAGGCCGAAGGGGTGGGACCGAAGGGGTGGGACCGGTGTCAGTCCTCGCCTGGGCCGAGTTGCCCGCCGTCCGTCGCCGTCGCCGGCTCGCGCTCTGTCTCCAACTGGCGCTGCCAGCGACGCCGGAGCACGTTGCCGTAGAGCGAGAGGACGAGGCCGACGAACAGCACCAGGATGCCGACGTTGATGCCGATGGTCAACAGCAGGTTCGTCGGCCCGCCGCCGAGCGCGAGTTCGCGTGGCACCGGATAGCCCTCGTCGAAGATGCTCCCCACGAGCACGCTCACGATGCCGACGACGGTGAGCACGCCCATCAGATTCGCGACCCAGTTCCAGCTGGGCGACAGGGTGAGCTTCTCGATGCCCGTGCCCTCCGCTTCGTCGTCTTCGTCAGTATCGTCGTCGTGATGCTCTGGGATCAGCCGCCGCGGGATGAACGCCTTCGTCTCCAGGGGGTAAAAGGCGGGGTGGAAGCCGTGCTCGAAGATGTGGAACATGACCCCCATCAGCATGATGACACCGAGGAGTCCGTGGAAGACGACGAAGGCCATCGCGGCCGACTTCGTGGCGAACAACTCCATCAGCCCGGTCTTGCTCCAGATGAGGAGGCCGGAGGCGATGAGGAGCGTCAGTTCGATAGCGAAGATGAAGACGACGCCCTTGCCCACGTAGGAAAGCAACGGTACCTCGTCGGCCTCGTAGCCTGCGAATTGTCGGGCGTTGGGGTGGCGCTCGTCGGCGCGACCGAGCATGAACTGCACGTCCTGGACGAACGCGGCGACGTCGTCCGGCCCCGGAATCGCCTCGCTGACGTTGCTTCGACCGGTGTCGGTGAGCACCGTCACGAATAGCCAGAATGTGATCAGTGCGATGAGGCCGAGACCCGCGAGGCGGTGGAGCGAGACGACGCCGACGTTGCCGCCCATCAACACCAGCAGCCACCAGAGTTCGTCGTTGAACATGATGGCGTAGCCGGTGAAAAAGAGGGCGAACACGTCGAGCGCCAGCAACGAGTGGAATATCGTCGTCATCCGGGTGAACTTCCCGTGGTCGAGGTTCGTCATTCGGGGTCACCTCCCGGGGAGTGCTCGGGGTCACCGTCCGTCGCGATGCTGTCGGTTGCTTCGACCCCGCCGTCCGTCGCGACGCCGCTGGCGGATTCGGTTTCACCGGGTTGGCGCATTCGGGCGGCGAGCCGTCGGAACGACGCCCAGTGGAGGAAGACGAGGAAGAGGATGAAGACGCCCATGATGACGTCAGCGGCGTGGGTCAGTGCGATGAGGAAGTCGAGTGCCGGCATCGTGTTCCCGGTGACCCAGTCGGCGCCGATTCCGCCGCCCTCGACGGTCGGCGCGACGCGGAACAGGTCCTCGTGGAAGACGTCGAACCCGGCCGCGACCCACGCCAGGAGCGCCGTCACGACGAGACTGAGCACGGCCGAGACGGCGATTGCGGTCCTGCTGTAGGTGGACACCTCGTCTTCGGGGAGTCCGTGGTGGTGTTCGTCGCCGCTCATCTCAGAACACCTCCGCCTCCTCGCCGAAGATGACCTCCATCGCGACGTCGTTGAAGAAGACGCCGCTGTCGCGTTTCTCGAGTTCGGCGGCTATCTCGTGGGAATCACCGACGAGGATGGCGTCGGTCGAACACTCCTCGGCACAGGCCGGGCCCTTGCCGACGTCCTGTCGCTCCTCGCACATCGTACACTTGTCCATCGTGCCGCCGGTGCCAAAGAGCGACGCCGTGCCGTCGTCGGACTCGGGGAACTGCGGCGCACCGAACGGACAGGCCGACAGGCAGTACTGACAGCCGATACAGAGGCTGTCACGAACGTCGACGAAGCCCTCGTCCACCTTGATCAACGAGTCGGTCGGACAGACCGACACGCACGGGGCGTTCTCGCAGTGGTAACACTGCATCGGCACGGAGGTTTCGCCGGGACTGGTGCCCTGTTCCATCGCCCGGCCGCTGGAAGCGTTCATGCCGCCCGCGCCTTCCTGGCCCTCTAGCATCGTGGAGATGCTGATGCGCTGTTCGTCCCGTGGGACGTCCCACGTTCGCTTGCAGGCGACGACACAACCACCGCAGTCGATGCAGGCCTCGACGTCCGGGAATATCCGGGCGCCCTCACCCACGCTCATCACGCCATCGCCCATGACTTCTTTGTTGGTCTGTGACATGTTTGATCACCTCACTGGAGCGTCTCCTTATCGCGGACGTCGAAGTCTTTCTGCGTGCCTACGGCGTCGCGGTCCTGCGGGAACTCCAGGTCGACGTCCATCTCGAGTTCGTCCAGGAGGTCCTCGGTCGCTGGTCTGACCGCGACCATCGACACCTTCGTCTCCTGCATCTGCGTCTCGACGTCGTAGCCGCGAGACGTGATGGCGTTGGCCGAGTCGCCGATGGCGTACGGCACCGTGCCGGGCGGATACTGGTCTTCCTGGCTCTTCCCTTTGAAGACGCCGCCCCAGTGGAACGGGAGGAACACCTCCTCGTCGTTGGGCCGGTCGGTGACGCGCGCCTTCACGAGCACCGACCCGCGGTCGGTCGAAGAGACGACGATCAGGTCGCCGCCGTCGACGCCGAGCTCGTCGGCTTTGTCCGGCGTAATCTCGGCGTACATGTGGGGCTGGAGGTCGGCGGTGTGGATATTCGAGCGCGTCTCCGCGCCGCCGCCCTGGTGTTCGACCTGGCGACCGGTCGTCATGATCGTATCGAGCGTCGGCCCGTCGTCCTGGTTGTGGATGATGTCCATCGCCCGCTGCTGTTCGGCGGCGTTGTTCTGGTCGAGTCGGTAGAAGTTCCGTTGCTGGCCGTTGGCGGGCCAGTCTTCGACGAGGTCGGGCCGCGGGCTCTCGATGGGTTCGCGGTGGACCGGGACCGTGTCGAGGAAGCTCCAGACGACGGCCCGGGCCCGGCCGCGACCGGTCGGGGCGTCGGGCTGTTTGTAGTCGTACTGCTGGTAGAACGACGGATCGATCCCACCCGAAATCTTCTGTTCGAGGTAGTCGTCGAAGGCCCCACTCCCGGTGTCGGGGTCGGCCAGCGCCTGCGCCGCGGTGTAGACCGACCGACTGTTATCCAGCGCGTGTTGCTGTGGGATCGTCAGTTCGTCGGGCTGGACCTCCTGGGTGGGGTCGACGAGGCTCAGCGGTGGCGTCGTCTTCCACCCTGGGTACTCGGGGATGCCGTGTATCTGCCCGTCGCTCGCGAGGTCAGCCTCGCTGGCCCAGTCCGGTTCGTACGGAGCGCGCGTCATGTCGAGGGCGTCCGCTTCGCTGTCGTAGCGGTCGCCGACGGCGTCGATGGTGGCCTGGAACGGGTACGCCTCGTCCGTGGGCATCTCCTCCCACTCGTCGGGCGACGGCGCTCGGGTGCCCCAGCGCGTGCGGAAGTCCTGGCCGCCGTCGTTGGGGTCCATGTCGTCGTTCCAGATGATCGGCGTCCCGGGGTGGTCTTCGCCCCAGCAGGGCCAGGGGAGCATCCAGTACTCGCCGGCGACCGGGGTGCCCTCGGTGCCCTTGAGGTCCTCGCTGGAGAAGGCCCAGTCGTACTCCATGTGTTGCTGGAGGCGCTCGGGCGTCTGGCGGTAGCCGATGGTGTTGGTCCCCAGGTTGAACTCGCGGATGACGTCCTCGTAGGAGGACTTCCCGTTGTGCATCTCGGGGCCGGCCCCCCAGTCGAAGTGTTCGCCGAAGCCCAGGTAGTCGGCGAGTTCCTGCATGATCTGCAGATCCGGCCGCGAGTTGTGCTTGGGCGGCGAGACCGGTTCAGACCACTGGACCGACCGGTTCGTGTTCGTCAGCGAGCGGTAGTGCTCGTACTGACTCGCGGCGGGCAACACGAGTACCGGTGGTCCCTCCTCGTAGTCGGGCAACACGGTCGCGACACCCGGGAACACGTCGATGACGACGAGGAGGTCGAGGTTCTCCATGCCCGCCTTCATCTGCTCCATCTCGCTGATGGAGTTGGCCGAGTGGCCCCAGAAGACGGCGATTTTCACCTGGTCGGGCTGATAGATCGGCGTGTTCTGGTAGCGGTCCTCCTGGTCGAGTGCGGCCTCGAACCAGCGGGCGACGGTCAGCCCGTTCTGGAACATCATCGAGTTGTCCGCCGGCATCTCCGAGTCGATGTCCTCAGTTCCCTCGTGGACCGCGCTCTGCTGGACGAACAGGTCCTCGGGCATCAACTCGAAGCGCTCGTACATCTCCTCGAAGGAGGTCGAACCGCTGGTGTAGGGGTTGAGATGCCAGATGTCGGCCCACCAGGACCAGCCACCCGGTGTCAGGCCGTAGTAGCCCGGCAGGATGTGGCTGGCGACGGCGAGGTCGGTCGCCCCCTGGACGTTCGCGTGGCCGCGCATCACCTGGAGGCCACCACCGCTCCGCGCGGCACTCCCGGAGGCGAGGCTCGCGACGGCGTAGGAACGGATGTTCTGCGTGCCGTTGTTGTGCTGGGTGCCCCCCATCGCCCACTCGATTTGCACGTGTGGGCGGGCATCGGCGATCATGTCCGTGATTCGTTCGATGTCCTCGACCGAGACCCAGGTGATGTCGGAGACGGTCTCCTTGTCGTACTGGTCGAGTTCGGCGTCGACGTCCTCCCAGCCCTGGACCCGGTCGACGAGCATGTTCTGCCCGGTGTCGTCGGCCTCGGTGTCCATCGCCAGTCCGTGGCGGTCGCGCAGGTCCTTGACGACCCCCATCATCAGCGCGACGTCGGTCCCCGGTCGGAACCGGATGAACTCGTCGGCGTGGGCCGCGGTCTTGGTGAAGCGCGGGTCGAGGACGAGAATGTCACCGCCGCGGGCCTGGCCCTCCAGGATGTGTTGCATCGCGATCGGATGGGCCTCGGCCGGATTCTGGCCGATGATGATGTCGAGGTCGAAGTTGCGGTAGTCGGGCACGGTGTTGGTCATGGCGCCGTAGCCCCACGTGTTCGCCAGTCCCGCCACCGTCGTCGAGTGACAGATGCGTGCCTGGTGGTCGAGGTTGTTCGTCCCCATGAACGCCGCGAGCTTTCGCAGGGCGTAGCACTCCGAATTGTCGTGGTGGGCACTGCCCAGCAGCATGACGCTCTCGCGACTGTGTTCGGCGTCGACGTCGGTGGCTTCGGCCGGGCTGGTGTCGTGGTCTGGCCAGAGCGCCTGGATGTCAGTGGCCAGGCGGTCGTAGGCGTCGCTCCAGGAGAGTTTGTGCCACTCGCCGTTCTCCTGGACCATCGGGTGTTTGAGTCGTTTCTCGGAGTGTTCGGTCTCGTAGATGCCGGCGCCCTTCGAGCAGAGCGACCCGGCGTTGATCGGGTGGTCGGTCCACGGTTCCATCCCCACGAAGGCGTTGCCCTTCCGTTCACCGTGGAATCCGCAACCGACTGAACAGTAGTTGCAGATGGTCTTTGTCAGTTCCGCGTCCGTGTCAGTGCCGTCTACCTGGTCGGAGCGCTGTGCCAGCGTCCTGCCGACACCACTCCCACCAAGTACGACGCCGCCTGCGAGCGCGCTCGCTTTCATGAACGAGCGCCGGTCGAGGTCGAGTGATACGGGTTCTGTACTCATGGTAGGTCCCGTTTCCGGCTGTCCCCGTTGTCGATGGCTACAATTGTGCTATATGGTACCGACTAACATAGCTCTTTGTGGGGAATTAACATAAATGTCTCGGGCGGTTCCGCCGAATCACGTCTCTCCGGGCACTACCACGCGTTCCGTGGCCGGTCCGCGTTCGGTCGGGCAAATCCTTTAGGGATGGTACCACGTAGCACGACTGATGAACGTCGGCGCATTCGTCTGCTCGTGCGGTGGGTCGTGTGACGTCGACCTCGAAGGGGTGCGTGACGGCGTCACTGACGTCGACGTCGTCGCCAGTTCGGAACTGCTCTGTCAGGACGGTCTCGACGCGATGGCCACGGTGGTCGAGGAGTACGACCTCGACGAATTCGTCGTCACCGCGCCCGATCAGTCGTGTGAGCGTCGCATACAGGCGTTCGTCGACGAGGCCGGACTGCATCCGGACGCGGCCGCGTTCGTGAACCACCGCGAGACGTGCGCCTGGGTCCACGAGCGCGACGTGGCGACCGAGAAGACCGCTCGCCTGTTGAACGCGACCGCCGCCGGCCGCGACGAAGCACCGGTCTCCAGAACGGTTTCGGGTGAGGCAGGAACCGCCGTCGCCGTCGTCGGCGACCCGATCCCTCGCCCACGCGGCCGACGTGACGCTGATCGCCGACGGTCACGACCTGAGCGATGCGGAGTCCCTCGACGACGTCGCCCTCGAACGTGGCCGCGTGGTCGACGTCTCGGGCCGCTACGGCGAGTTCGAACTGACGCTCGAAGCCAGGGTCACCGAAGACTGCATCTCCTGCCTGGAGTGCGTCCACGAGGGTCCCGATGGGATGGTCACCGAGACGCCGGTCGACGTCGACCCTGCGGCCCCCGACGGCGAGTGGGTCGACGTCTGCCCGACGGACGCCATCGACCTGGACGGGGTCACCAGGACGCTCGAATTCGAGCAGGTGGTGTATCCCGGTGGAGACTCACCGGCGCGGGGTGGCCAACTCGGCTTCTACACGGGCCCGGTCGACGCAGAGACGGTGTCGGCGGTTGTTTCGAACCTCGGCGGCATCGAGAAACCGGCCTTCCTCGACCTGGAGATGGACGTCTGTGCCGCCGGCGCGTCGAGTCAGCAGGGGTGTACGGCGTGCTCGGACGCCTGCCCTCACGAGGCGGTCGAGCGCCCCGCCGTCGACGAGGTGGCCTTCGACACGGTCTCCTGCCAGAACTGCGGCGCCTGTACGAGCGCGTGTCCGACTGGCGCCACGAGGCTTCGCGACCCCTCGAACGAACGGATCGCACGGGAGGTCGAGGCACTGCTCTCGACCGACGCCGACGAGAGCGGCTGGTTCCCGTGGGGCTCGTCCCCGGCAATCGACACCGAGATCATCGCGTTCGTCTGTTCGGAGCGGGCACGTGAACGCCTTCACGGGATCGGTCGCCGTGCTCGCTCGGGCGCGGACCTCGACTATCCGCCTATCCTGCCCGTCAGGGTCAATTGCACAGATACGGTCGGCGAAGCCCACGTCATGCACGCGCTCGCGGCGGGGGCGGACGGGGTGGCTATCGTCGGGTGTGGCGGTGACTGTGCCCACTCCGGGCCGGACCCCAAGGCCGAACTCGTCGACCGCTTGAATCGCGCGACGGTGGACCTGGATCTCGGCGAGCGCGTCGACTTCTTCGCTCCCGACACCGACGACGCGGGCGCATTCGTCGAGGCGCTCTCGCGGTTCGTCGTCGACACGCTCTCCGAATCACCGGTTCCGAGCGATGGATACGAGGCCACGGGCCTCGCCCGCGACGACGGACAGAACCCGCCGTTCAACTCTCACGGCTGGACGCTGGAGAGCGTCCGACGCATCGTCGAGTACACTGACCCAGAGCGGAGGGTGATTCGAGGCCTCACGGATTTCGGCTGGATGGAGGTCGCTGACGCGTGCAATCTCACGCCGACCTGTTCGACGCTGTGTCCGACCGAGGCCATCAGGCGCACCGACGACGCGGACCTGGAGTTCAACCACGAGCGCTGTGTCAACTGCGGGCTCTGTGAGAACGGGTGTCCAGAGACGGCGATAACCATGCACGACGGCCTCGACCTGTCCCGGTTGCCCGAGAATCGGACCGGTGATGAACCATCCTGGGAGCGCGTTTACGACGGGGAGATGCTGGAGTGTGTACGTTGTGGCACAGCGTTTACAAGCGCCGGGACGGCCAGCGCAATCGAGGAATCGGTTGGCGATCTGGTCGAGGGCATCGCGCCCGAGTCAGAGCACAGCATCTTCGAGTACTGCGGGGACTGTCGGTCGGCCCTTGTGTACCAGCGAGGTGAGTCCTGATGGACGACGACGCGGTGTACGCGGCGCGCATCGAACTGATCGATTTCCCGATCGAGGTGTTCTGGGATTCGCCGACGGAGGCGTTCGTTTCGGACCTGCTCGACGGGACCGTCCAACTGCCCGATGAATCGGTGACGCCGGCCCTCGACGAGGGCTTCGAGGTGCTCGACACGTGGATCGGCGACAATCGAGACCGCGACCCAGGATCGGTCCAGTCCGCGCTCGACCGCGAGTACACGCGGCTGTTCGTCGGGCCGCGTCCACCTGTCTTGCCTCACGAGACATACTATCGGGAGGACACGGACTTCCTCGGCGAGGGCGTCGCGGCGGTCGAAGACAGTTACGCGGCCGTCGGCTGGGAACCGGCCGAGGAGTACCCGGAGGAGTCGGACTTCGTCGCGGTGGAACTGGCCTTCCTTCGGCACCTCGTCGAGCGCCAGCGCGAGGGGTCGGAGGCGGCCTTCGGCTACGAACGCGTCTTCCTCGACGAACACCTCCTGCAGTGGGCAGACCCGTTCCTGGAAGACCTTCGGACGGAGGCAGATGCGGGCCTCTTCCTGGCGGCAGGACTGGTCTTGCGCGGCCTCCTCACGTTCGAAGACGAACTCGTCGCGCAGATGGTTCCCGACTAGCGGAGAGAGACAGCCTCACTCGGTCAGCGAGACGTCGCCGTCGACTTCACCGTGGTTTAGTTCGTTCGGCCAGACGCCGTGGTCGAACACCTCGAACCCGTCGTAGGTCTCCACGCAGGTGGGTCGCCAGCCGCTGTCCTGGTGTGCCATACCGTACCATACGCCAACAGGTTCAATAAATGTTCCGTGACCACCGGTCAGCCGGACGGTCAGCGCTCGACCCTTGCGCCCACGCACGTGGCCGTGTAGGTTCCGCAGTGACGCTCGTGCAGGTGGCCGTTCAGCGTTCGAATCGTGGCGCAACCACGACAACCGCGAACCCGGCGAGCAGGGCCAGCACGAGGAGTGGGAGAACTGCATCGGCGCCGACGGCCATGGCCCGTTCCATGAGCAGGTAACTCCCCCAGTCGCGCTGGGATTCGGCGTACATCGCGACGGCACCGACGGCGGCCACCAGTGCGAGCAGGCCCGCGGCAGGTGCCATACCGTACACCGAGAGGTCGCGACGGCGCTCACTCATACCGAATCCGTCCCACGAGGAGCACTACCGTCAGCGGCACGAGCGCGACCAGGAGCCAGCCGACGAAGACGCCGATGTAGCTGATCGTCGATTCGAGGTGGATCGCCCAGTGCCAGGTCCCCTTCAACTCGGCGATGACGGCGATGGTGCCGACTGCCAGGAGCGCCAGGCCGAGGAGACTCGCCAGTAGGTAGACGACGATTCGCAGATACCTGAACTGCGTCGGAAGTTGGTCTGCAGTGGTGTTAGCCATCGTTCGGGTCTGTGCGGGGAGCGATTCGGTCGCCGTACACTCTGTAGGCGTCGTACCCGACGGCGGCGAGGACGACCAGTCCGAGCGCCATGATGGGCAGTGCGACCTCCGCGGTGATCGGCAGGTCCGGATTGACGTGTGCGAGTGGGACGAACGGGACGACGACCATTCATCGATCCTTCGGGATACGAGACAAAGAAAGCTCGCACACTGGTTTCTCCACAGATAGGTTTCCGCTGTGTCGGCCGGCTATCCCGACGAGTGCGTGCACTCTCTGGGGACTCGTGACGTGTCTCATCGCGGTCATCGGGAACCCCCGGGTGAAGGTGACGCCGGACTGCCGCTTTCGTCGATCCGAGAAGCTGGTGCCGTTCCGCTAGCGAGTCATCCTTTTGGTCGTTCGGGCACTAGAGGACTCGAATCGTGACGAGCAGGCGAGCGGTCCTCGAACGGCTGGCACTGGTCTCCGGAGCGGCCGGGCTGACGGGCTGTAGTCGCATGCTCGACCCCGGGCCTGGCGAGGGGGTGTCCGGGCTGGGCGCGAACCCGCGTGCCGACCGCCTGCCGGAAACGCAGTTCGAACAGCGGGCTACCCTCCGACTCGACGCGGACGGGAACCCTGTCGGCCCGCAGTACCGACGGGTACTCTTGCTCTCGCTGGACGGATCCCCCTCGACGGCGGCCGCTCGGACCGTCGAACGGGCGATGCGCACGCTCGAAGCCGCCTTCGAGTGGGCGCCCGATGGGCTCTATCACATGCTCGTCTGGGGGACCGACTACTTCGAGCGCATCGACGCGCTCGACCGAGCGCCGATATCGCACCCGACGGTCCTCTCGCGCACAGACAAACCAGACCTCCAGTCCTACGACGCCGCGCTCGTCCTCTCGAGCGATACGCAATCGCATCTGAGTCGTGCGGAGAACGCGTTGCTGGGCCGGACAGACCGCCTGAAGGGCGAACCGGTCGACGACCGGCTCGGCGACGTATTTTCCGTCGTCGGTCGACGAACGGGCTTCATGGGTGAGGGGTTACCCAAGGCCCACGCCCACGCCGAAGGGATCCCGGAAAACGCACTCTCGGCGGACGACCCGATGTTCACGGGGTTTTTCTCCGGTCGAACGGGGACCCAAGCCGGTGAGGACAGCGTCCGCATCCAGGACGGAGCCTTCGCTGGCGGGACGACGATGCATCTCAGCCACCTCACCGAGGACCTCGACCGGTGGTGGACCGACTTCGACGCCGACGACAGAGTCCGGCAGATGTTCGCCGCGAATCTCTCTGCCGAGGACGTGGCCTCGTTCGGAACCGACGTGCCGTTCGCGGATGCCGTCCGCGAGCACGCGCGAACCCACGGCACCGTCGGCCATCACGAGAAGGTCGCGCGTGCCCGAGAGGACGGCGAACCGCTCGTCCTCCGCCGAGATTTCAATACGGTCGACGGCGGGCAGGCCGGCGTCCACTTCCTCGCCCTTCAGCGGACACTGGCCGACTTCCGGACGACTCGGAAGGCGATGAACGGCTGGTACCTGCGGGACGAACACCCCGCCATCACCGACCGGACGAACAACGGCATCCTCGAGTTCATCACGGTCCAGTCGCGGGCGAACTTCTACGTCCCGCCGCGGAACGGTCGGTCGTTTCCGCTGCTGTGAGCACCCACCAGGTGGGTACGGTCCCGGAGACTCCCGTCCATCGAATCAGGGGTCGTCCGGTGGCGGTGCGTTTGGCGGCCGTTCCAGGTCGTCGTCGAGAAACACGCTGGCGAACAGGTCGACGTGGAGTTTCAGGACTGTGGACTCGTCCAGCCCGGTCTCCTCGGCCTGGGCGGTGAGGAAGGCGGCGAGCTCGTCGCTCGGGTAGTGGGTTATCGTCGTCCCGTCGACGTCGAACTCGACGTCGGTCGCGTCAGCCACGAGGTGTTCGATTTCGAGTAATGCCTGTTCGGCCTTCGAGGCCATGGCGTCCTCGAAGTCCATCAATCTCGCCTCGCCCCACTGCTCGGCGGCCGCCTGGAAGCGGTCGTCGACGTCGAAGGTGAGCGGGTCGGTCAGAACGACACCCCGTCCCCTTCGAACGCGCGCTGCCAGGTGGTCTCCTCGCCGCAGGTCGGACACTCCATCCGGATTGCAGTGCGGTCTTGCGGCGGGAAGCGGTTCAACTGACCGCACTCGTCGCACTCGAACTGCGTCATTCTTCTGGCGGCCACGGCGACGGTGCGGGCGTCTGTTCCCCCAGTTCACTGTACAGTACGACGACCAACAGGACCACGACGCCGATGACGACCAATCCGACGACTCCCGAAACGGCCGTCGTTCCGACGAACGCGTCCGCTGCACCCGCAGTAGCTAGCAGGTCGTACACGGCCAGGCTCCGCAGGAGCAACCAGCCCAGAAACGCGAGTACTGGCACTGTCACGTACCAGGACTGGTCGAGTGCCGATCTGAGTCCCATAACTATGCCAACGAGTGACACGATATTAACGGTTTGGGGGCGCCTGTCACGGTTCGACCGTACCACCCCCGGCGGTGCGACTACGGCGCCCGGTCTCGGCGGGGGGGCCCCGCCTCGGAAGGGGCCGCTCAGAGGTCCTCGACCACCGGGTAGACACCGCCGAGGACGATGCCGTAGACCAGGTGCCAGATGAGCATCGGGACGGTTACGTTGGGGATGGGCGGTGGCGAGGAGAACCCGGCGGTCGCGAGCCAGATGGGCATGATGATGCCGGCACCGAACACGGCGAGCATCATCCCGTACACGACGCCTGCGACGAGCGTCTTCCAGTACCAGTCGGTCAGGTTGTAGAGGCCGGGATCGGAGAGCACGAGCGCGAAGAGCAGGCCGAACAGCGTGCCGTGGATCAGGTGGACGAGCCAGCCTGTGAGGAGACCCTCGGGAAGCCCGTAGAGGCCGGAGATGGCGTGCTGGAGCGTCGAGAGGTCCATCGCGGTGATGACTGCCCCCATCGCCGCCGTCGCGAGCAAGCCAGCGACGGCGCCGCCTTTCCAGGCCCACGTCGCCTCGAATGGTTCGGTCGCGAACTGTTCCGTGTCGTGGTCGCGGTCGTCTAGTAGACTCATCGGATGCGGTGAGCGCGGTCGGTTGGTTGTCGGATTCGTTCGCCCACCGGTCCTCGTCAGCGCCGCGCACAGTGGGACTGTCGTCGATTCGCCGCGGGACTGCCGACTAGGAGCAATCCGAGCGCGCGCGAGCGCCGTCGACCGAACTCGACACCGGTCGCCTGTGAGCGCAGGGCGTCGATTGTTTGGTACTCACTCACATGGAGATGGGGGTTTGTCACGTATTAGTCTGTGGCCTGCAGGGTAGTGGGCCACACAAACGGCCGGACGGGATCCAGACGAAGACGCCGATCACGCCGGGTCAGCGAGGTCCCAGTCGGCCTTTTCGGCGGCGGTCTCCAGGGGGACGAACTCCCAGCCGGCACGGTCCGCGATTCCTTCTTCGCCGCCGACACCGACCAGGACCATCCGTTCTGCGAAAAACATCGAGTGCTCGTCCACGTCGGCGAGTCGCTCGGCGGGTTCCTGTCCGGCGCCGCTGAAGAAGTCGGCGTCGATGCCGTGGTCGCGCTGGAACTTGGTGATCTGGTAGGCCGGCACGTCGCCGACGATCCCGATCCAGTCTGTCCACGATCTGGCATCGAAGACGGCCTGCCGCGGCGCTGCCAGCCGCTGCACCGCGTCGTAGGTCAGCGCCATCGTCATCTCGTCGGCGCCGCCCCCGTGGGGGCCGCTCGCGTCCGAATCGGTCTCTGTTCTAGCACTCTCTGACTCAGATTCCGGTCGAACAGCCGCCGAATCGGTCCCGGACCCGGGAGACTCAGCCTCGGTCGCCTCCGCTGCCGGCGTCGCCCCGGCACCGCCGCCCGCCACTGGAATGCCCACAGGTCGATCCCTGTTCGACCGCGGCACCCCCGGTATCGGCTCGGAGTCGTCGTTCGCGGCTGACGCATCGGTCGCGGTACCCTCTCCATCAGCGTCACCCTCGCCATCTTCTCCCTCTCCCTCGCCATCCTCAGCCTCGCCATCCTCAGCCTCGCCATCCTCTCCCTCGCCATCCTCAGCCTCGCCATCCTCTCCCTCGCCATCCTCAGCCTCGCCATCCTCTCCCTCGCCATCGGCATCGTCCTCATCAGCGCCGACCGCTACATCCGGCTCCGCGTCCAGCCAACCCTCGTCTGGCTCCTCCGCTGGGTCGCCCTCGCCGCGCCAGAACCAGTCACCTCTGTTCGCGTCGGACCCTTCAGGTTCCTCGACGTCCATCTCGTCGTCAGTGAGACTCGACGCACCGATCTTCGACAGATGGTCCGTTGTCAGGTGGAGGAAGTCTGCGGCGTCGAAGGCCTCGGCCTGGGCCTGCGCACACTCGTACTCCTTACTCTCGGTCTGCTGGCCGTAGGACGTGTGCAGCATATACAACTCGTAGCCAGCATCCTGCGCGACAGCTGCTGCGGTCGCACTATCCATTCCCCCAGACGCCAGGATGACCGCCCGCTGCTCACTCATCCCTGACCCTCCGTACGGTTGACCGCTGCTTGGAACCGCTCACGTTCTGCTTCAGTCGGTTCTCCGGCAGTTGCCCTGGTGGTGGTCGTACTTCTCGTCTCGATGCCGCGCATAGCCTCACAGAGGTGCGTTGCGTTCATTTCGACAAAGACGGTAGCTGCGTCGAGCTCCTCTTTG
>ENA-ORCR01000412-ORCR01000412.1-marine-metagenome-genome-assembly--contig:-NODE-412-length-25566-cov-3.513006_pt1 | contig 25566 bp, 25 predicted proteins | sample MGYA00237782_ERZ508514 | MGnify/ENA primary metagenome ERZ508514 (study PRJEB26185, sample SAMN06268960) | marine metagenome | isolation source: Eden Landing Ponds, San Francisco, CA, USA | place...
CGACGGACCCACCGAGGGCGCGGGCCTGCTCGACCGTCCCCTCAAGCCGCTGGATACGAACGTCGACATGGCCGACGCGCTGGTCGAGACGTGGCTGCTGACCGACGACGACCGCTACCGGGCGGCCGCCGAGTCGGCGCTGGCGGCGTTCGCCGGCGCGACCGACCGGATGGGCGTCGAGGTGGCGACCTACGCCTCCGCTGTGGCCCGACTGCGGGACCCGCGCGTGGTCGCCGTCGGCGCCGCGGCCGGCAGCGACCTGCACCGCGCGGCGCTGCGGCTGGCCGACCACGAGACCGTCGTCGCGCCCGACGACGACCGCGCCGACGACGGAACGGCGGCCGTCCTCGCAGACGGGGAGATCGAGAACCGCGCCGCGACGCCCGCGGAGCTCGAGTCCGTCTTGACGGGCTGAGACTGCCGAGCGAGGGACCACCGAGCGGAGGACCACTGGCTCCGCTCCGCCGGCTGAAACTTACCCGTTGTTTTTTGTTTGGCCGGAGCGAGGGTGGGGGTAATGGCGAGTCTCAGAGACCTGGGCCTCTCGGAGTACGAGGCGCGGGCCTACCGCGCGCTGCTGGAGGCCGGGCCCACGACGGCGAAAGACCTCTCGCGGGCGAGCGACGTACCGATGGGCCGGATCTACGACGTGTTGAACAGCCTGGAGACACAGAGCCTGGCGCGCAGTCAGGCGGCGAGCCGGCCGAAGAAGTACGTCGCCGTCGAGTCCGACACCGCGCTGGACCGGTTGCTGGACACGAAAAAGCGCGAGCTCGAACAGCAGGCCGAGCAGTACGAGAGCATCGTCGACGACCTGACCGACGAACTGGAGGGGGCCGACCCGGTCGAGGAGCCGTTCTGGACGGCCAGTGTCGGCCCGCGGGAGGCGCTGGATCTGCTGGTCGAGCGGCTCACCGCGGCCGACGAGCGGATCGTCGTCGTCGCCTCGGCGCCGGTCCAGCAGTTCGACATGGACGACGTGGCCGCCCGGATCACCGCGGCGCTGGAGGACGCGCTGGAGCGGGGCGTCTCCGTCTCGATCCTGCTGACGCCGGAGATGGTCGACACGCTCCCGGAGGCGGTCGGCGAGCGCTACCGCGAGGCGCTCCAGCCCCACGAGAACTTCGAGACGCGGACGAGCGCGAACGTCACCGGCACCTTCGAGATCGTCGACGACACGGAGGTCTGCATCGAGGTCCCCCACCCGCTCACCGAGGACGAGACGCTGGCGGTCATCGACCTCAAAGACCCCGACTTCGCGGCCGACATCGCCGCCGAGTTCGCCCCGCGGTGGGAGCAAGCCCGCCAGTTGCGGCTCTGACTGGAGCGGTCTCGGCCGGCCGGCGACCGCCGCCAGTTCTGTCGGGAGGGTAACCAATCCTTAAGTCGTTGCCCGACGGGTGAGGGGACACATGCGGCTACTGCACACTGCGGATCTGCACCTCGGACGCGGCGGCGAGCGGTCGCTGGCCGCGCTCGACGCCCTCCTGGCCGCCGCCGAGCGCGAGGAAGTCGACGCGCTGACCGTCGGCGGCGACTGCTTCGAGTCGGTCGCCGCCGCCGACGACCTCCGCGCGCAGCTGCGCGAGCGGTTCACCGACAACGACTTCGACGTGCTGGTCGTCCCCGGCAACCACGACGCCGGGGTCTTCGACGGCAACGTGGAGTTCGGCCCCGACTTCCGGGCGCTCTCGACCGGCCCCGTCGAGGTGGCGACCGTCGCCGACGGCGAAGTCGTCGGCGTCCCCGAGCGCGAACGGCTCGGGGAGGACCTGTTCTTCGAGCTTCGCGAGCGCGCCCACGACGACGCCGTCCTCCTGCTCCACTGCACGCTCGACGCCGGGTTCGGGACGGGCGCGACCGGCGACGAGGCCGCCCCGACGTACTGCCCCGTCCAGACGGAGACGCTCGGGGAGCTGGGCTACGAGTTCGTCCTCGCGGGCCACGTCCACGGCGAGCTCTACCAGCGGAAACTGCCCAACGGCGGCCTCTTTATCTACCCCGGCTCGCCGGTCTCCCACTCATGGGCCGAACTCGGCCGCCGCCACGCCGTCGTCGTCGACACCGACGACGCGAACGTCCAGCCGGTCGCGCTCGACACCTTCTATCGCGACCGCCTGACCGCGACGGTCACGCCCGGCGACGCCTACGACGTCGTCGAGCGCGTCGAGGGTTGGGTCGACGGCCAGGAGACCGACCGCAGCGATCTCGAAATTCGGGTCGACGGCTTCACCGAACTCGACGAGTCGACGTTCGACGAACGGCTCCACGCCGCCGCGGGCCCGGCGGCCGTGGTCAACGAGACCCGCGGCGTCGCGGCCGTCCTCGACCACCCGATCCACGCCGACTTCGTCGACCGCCTCGACGACCTCGACCTCGGCGAGTTCGACCGCGTCGACGACCGCGAGACCGTCGAGGCGCGGCTCGTCGAGGCGCTCGCGGAGCTGCTCGCGGCCGGCGAGGTGACCCATGCCTGAGCGCCGGCGCCCGGCGGCGCCTCGCGAGGTGATCCGCGCGTGAAACTGCGCGAGGTCCACGTCGACCGCTACGGCCCGCTGCGGGAAACGCTCCAGCTCGGCGACGCCCAGGTCGTCTACGGCCCCAACGAGTCGGGCAAGACGCTGCTGGTCGAGTCGCTGTTGCGGTCGCTGACGGGCGACCGCCGCGTCGCCGGGTCGCGGGTCGACGAGCCGCCCGAGGGCTACGTCGCCCTCGACGGCGAGGACGAGCGGTTCGAGCTCGCGAACGGCGAGACGCTGCTGGACCGGTACGCCGAGCGGTACAACTTCGAGCTGACGCCGGCGGAGTTCCGCAACGTGTTCGTCGTCCGCGACGGCGACCTGCGCGTGCTCGACGAACCCGAGTTCTACCGCCGGGTGACCGACCGCGTCGTCGGCATATGGACCGGCGACATCGAGACGGTCCGCGAGCGCGTCCTCGAACGGGGCCGCCTGAGAGCGGACGAACGGACCCTCTCAGACCGGGACGACGCCGCCGAGCAGCGCGACCTGGCGGCGGACCTGCTCGCCGACGTGGAGTCGTATCTCGACCGCGCCGACGCCGAGGGCCTCGACCGCGCCGGGGTGGCCTGCTACGAGGCCGCCCGCGAGCGGCGCGAGGCCGAGGCGGAGGTCGAAGCGCTGGAGGCCGCGAAGGCCCGCGAGGACTACGAGCAGCTCGTCAAGACCAAGGGGTCGCTGGAGCGCAGCCTCGACGAGCGCGCCGAACTGCCGGACGAGCGCGAACTCGACGAGCTAGCCGACCGGCTCGACGACCTCCCGACCGGGAGCGAGGACGAGCTCCAGCGGCGCAAGACCTGGTACGGCCGGGCGACGCTGGCAGCGCTGGCCGCGGGAGTCGCCGCCGGTGCGGTCCCGCTGGGGCTTGGGATCCGCGAGCCGTCGCTGGTCGCCGCCGGCCCCGCCGCGTTCGCCGTCGTCGCCCTCGTCGGCCTCGCGGCCTACCGGTCGGCCAGCAACGCGGTCGTCCGGCTGGAACGCGGCCGGGAGGCCGTCGTCGAGCGCGCCGCGGAGGTCGGTGTCGACGCCTACGACCCGCCGGCCGTCCGCGGCGCCGTCGCCGACTACCGCGAGGACCACGACAACCACGCGGAGGTCATCCAGGGCAACACCGAGGTGCTGCGCCAGTGGCTCGACATCGACGCCGAGGACCCCCGCGAGGTCGTCGCCGAGGCCGAGGACGCGCTGGAAGCCAGGCAGGCCGAGGTCGACTTCGACGCCGACCGGGAGTTCACCGAGGAGAAACTGGAGCGCGCGCGCGAGCGCGCCGCGGAGGCCGCCGAGCGCGAGGACGACCGCCGGGAGGCGCTGCGCGAGCACCGCCGGCAACTGGAGCGGTTCGGCGAGCGCGCCGGCGGCGTCCGCTTCGAGGCGTTCACCGGCGAGCCGCTGGATCTCGCCGTCACCAACCTCGGCGCGCTGGCGGACCTGGCCGACCGCCTGCGCGAGGCCGTCGACGCCGTCGAGACCGACGCCGGTGCCGCGCGAGCCGCCGCGACCGTGCTCGACCGGATGGCGGCCTCCGAGAACGAGAAGATGACGACGCTGTTCGCCGACGGCGAGGCCGCCGCCGTGTTCCGCCGGGTGACCGACGACCGCTACGTCGACGTTGGTCTCGACGGAGACTCCCGGCTGGCCGTCGAGCTGGCCAGCGGCGAGCGGCTCTCCCCCGCCGAACTGTCCCGCGGGGCGCGCGACCAGCTGTATCTCGCCGTCCGCGTCGCGCTCGGGCGCCGGCTCATGGAGGGGCGGAACGGCTTCTTCCTGCTCGACGACGCCTTCCTCTCGGCCGACCCACAGCGGCTCGAACGCCAGGCCGAGGTGCTGGGCGACCTGGTCGAGTCGGGCTGGCAGGTGGTGTACCTGACCTGCAGACCGGACGCCCGGGACGCGCTGGCCGAGACCGCGGGCGCGGACGTGACGGAGCTGACGCCGCTGTGACGGGGTGGCGGGCGCGGCTCGTCGGTGAGGACCGCCCGTGGGGCGTGCTGGCGGTCGTCGGCTGCGGAGTCGCGGCCGTCGCCGCCGGGCTCGACACCTACTGGTTCACGCTCGTCAACGCCTTCCCGCCGGCCGCATCGTACGCCCGCCCGATCGGAACGAAATTCTCCGTCTACGGCGAGGCCGGCGGGATCGAGCTGTGGGTCGCCGGTTTCCTCGCCGTCGCCGCCGTGTCGCGGCGCAGTCGCGGCCGCCGGTTCGGCCGGTCGCTGGTCGCGCTCGCGGCGCTCGGCCTCCTGGCCGTGCTCGTCCGCCAGCGCCGCGCGCTCCCCGAGATGCGGCCCCATCAGTCGGTGGCGTTCCTGATCGCCGATCTCGTGCTCGTCGGCTGTCTGGCCGCCTACACGCTGTATCGATACCGCTATTGGAGGCCGGCGAGCGCGGCGCTCGTCCTCACCGGAGTGGCGACCGCCGGCGCGACGCTCGTCCGAATGCGGGACCTGACGGGCCTGAACGGGTTCCACGACCCCTACTCCGCCGTCTCGCACGGCCCGTTCGTGCTGCTCGGCGGCGCGACGCTCTTGGCGGTCGGCGGCGCGCTGCTGTCGCGGACCCCGGTTGGTTCGCGGCCGGACTCAGCACGGATCGACGAGCGCTCCGCGGCCGGGACGGAGTGGCGCCGGCGGATCCCGACGAGCGTCGGCGTCCTCGCGGCCTGTGGCGTCGTTGGGGTCGCGCTCGGGGTCTGGGAGGAGTGGGCGGTCGCCGTCGTCGAACGCTACCCCGGCACCGGCGACCCGGTCCCGCCGACGGTCGGGAGCCTCCCGCTCGATCTGGTCGTCCTCGCCGGTGCGGTGGCCGCGATCGTCCCCGGGCTCCGGCTGGCCGCACGGACCGACCGTCCCGCACCGGGGAGCCGGCTCCTGATGACTGCCGGCGCGACCGCGACAGCCGTTCCGGTAGTGTGGCGGACCGCGCTACCCGGCAGGGGTCTCCCGTGGCCAGGCTACTACCTCACGCTCTGTGCCGGCGCCGCGCTGCTCGTCGCCGGCGCCCTGTGGTACGAACGGGCGCGAGTGTGGGGCCCGGAGGGCGTCAACGATCCCACGCCACCGACGGGCGACCGACGCTTCGCGGCGCTCCCGTGGGGAACCGCCGTCGTCGCGCTCGCCGGCGGCGCGCTCGTCGCCGTCGGCACCCGGTTCGCGTGGGGCGTGTCGATCCCCGACCCTGCCGCCGAGACGCCGCCCGAAACCGTCGGCCTCGCCGTCGGACTCGCGGGATCGAACGCCGCACTGCTGGCTCTGGTCGCAGTCGGGACGGTCGCCGGGCTCGCCGTCGCAGCGCTGTGGGACGAGGAGCGCGGCGGCGCCGTCCTGCTCGGGACCGGCCTACTCGCGACCGCACAGGTCACGTGGCGCATCATCGCTTCGACCGGCGCGGACGGCCTGATCGACTGGCCGCTGCTGGTCGGCCCCGGCGCCTACCTCGCGCTCGGCGGCGCGACGACGCTGCTGTTCGCCGGTGCGGTGTTGCACGGGACGGCCGGAACCGGATACGCCGACCGAGCCACCCGCGACGCTGCAGATACTGAGGAGTCGGCCCGCTCGCCGGTATCGGAGAGCGATTGACCTACTGCAGGTCCTCGATCCACTCGCACCACGCGCCGAACTCCTCGGCACCGCACTGGTCGGCGATCGACCGGAGCGTCCCGGGATCGATCTCACCGTGGATCGGTACCGTGACGTTTCGGACCTCGCTGGTCTCGGGGTGGACGTACCGTAGTTTCAGGTGGCTGCCCGTCCGGTCGACGGGGGCGTAACCCATTTCGATCAGCGCGTCGGCGACTTCCCGACCGGTGAACGTCGAGCGCGACACGCTACTCCTCGGAATCGAACCACGGCGCATCGGGTTCTCGTGGTTCGTCGGGGACCGAATCCGGGTCGATGCCCAGGTCTTCGAGGTCCTCGTCGGTGACCGGGCGGCCGGCCTCGCCCTCGTGGAGCGCGACCGCCTCGTCGAGCATCGCCAGTGCCTCGTCGCGGGAGTCTCCCTGACTCGCGACGCCGGTCTCCACGTCCTTCGCGACCCAGGTGTCGTCTTCTCGCCAGAGGTGGACCTCGTCGCTCCGATCGCCCTCGCCGGGTCTGGACGCTCTCGCCATCACGAGAGGATAGGTCGATATCTCGGAAAAACGTTCGGACGGGATCGCCGCTTGGCCGTCCCACCGCTCACTCGTGGTTCGTCAGGCACTTCGAGAGGCCGATCAGCTCGACCGGCTCGGAATTGTCCGGCGAGTAGACGACCTTCTGGCCCTTCTCCATGTAGGGGACCTTCTGTTCGAGGTTGGCGGGGATGTTCACCGCCGAGATGGCGTCGTCGTCGCCGAGGTTGAGGACGACGGTGGAGTTGATCTGCTTGAACACGGGGTCGGCGATGTCCTGGGGGTCCTGGGTGATGAGGAAGAGACCCAGCCGCTCCTTGCGGCCCTGTTTGGCGGCCTCGGTGAACTTCCCGATGATCTGCTCGCCCTGGACGCTGTCGACCTCCGAGAGGAAGTTGTGGGCCTCGTCGAGCCCGAGCACGAGCGGGGTGTTCTTGATGCGCTCGTACTCGGGGTCGTTCGACAGTTTCTGGTCGACGATCAGCGCCGCGAGCGCGAGGACCACGGTGACGGTGGTCCGGGAGTTGTTGATGTGGTAGGTCGGAACCACCGAGATGCCGCCGGCGCGGACGAACTCGTGGACCCGCTCGGTGATGGGGCGGGCGTCCTGGTCGAAGATGCCGTCGAAGCCCAGCGCGCGCCGTTTGACCGCGTTGAAGGTGGCCTCGTGGACCCGCCCGGTCTCGTCGAGTTCCTCCCGCAGCGCCGGGTCGTCGAGGAACGTCTTGAACTGCTGGTAGGTGCCGTCGCCGTAGTCGCGGGCGAAGCGGTTGAGGAGGAGTTGCAGGGCGTTGTACTGGTTGCCATTCAGATTGGCGCCGGCGATGAGCCAGGGGTTGTCCTGGACCATCGAGAAGGGGATGGTGAACTCCACCTGCTCGGCGCGGTGGTCGCCGGTGGCGTAGGTGGCCCCCTGGACCTTCGGGACGAAGGCGATGGTGTCGTCGACGCCGCCGTAGGCGATGCCCTCCTGTTCCAGTCGGCGGGCGAACTCGCTATCGAGGTCGGGGTTGTCGTCGTGCATCTGGGCGTACTCGTCCTGGGGGTCGAACATGACGAGGCCGGGCGACACGTCCCGGCTGCCGTCCTCGACGGGGTAGGTACGGTCGTCGGCGAGGTACTGCCGGAGGACGTTCTTGGCGCTGTGGGTCTTGCCCGACCCGGTGCCGCCGGCGACGAGCGTGTGGCGGAAGACGAGCGGGTCGCCGTCCTCGTAGTCGTCTTTCAGCCGGTAGTCGATGTGGGGCGGCTCGGCGGCGGTGCTCACCTTCTCGCCGCCGACCGAGAGGTGGCCGAGGAAGACGCCGTCTTCGGGGATCTTCAGGCCGGTCTTGATCTCCGATTTGTCGGTGGCCTCCCGGACCACGGTCTCGGGTTTGGGCACGCGGTCGGTCATCCGCCGCTTGAGTTCGTCGCCCTCCGAATAGAGGACGGCGACGGGCTCCAGCGTCGCGACGAACTTGAAGTCCTGTTCGTCGATGTCGCCGCTGCGCATCGCGCGGCGGGCGTGGATCTCGGTGGCGTCGTCGGCGCGGAACTCCTGGGCGTACTCCAGGGCCGTGATCCGGCAAAAGAGGCGTTCTTCGTCCTGGTAGGGGACGAGCAGGTACTTCCCGATGCGCACGTCCGAGCGGTTCTGCACGGTGACGTACGCGCGCAGTTCAGTCTCCTCGCCGTCCTCGCTGATACGCAGTCCCTCGGTCGCAGAGATGACGCCGATGCCGTGGTCCTCGCCGGCGGGTGCCACGTCCATCGACTCGAAGTCGTCGTCGGTGTCGTCCGCGTCGAGCGCGTCGACGCCGGTCGAGTCGGCCGTCGACGGGTCGGTCGCAGCGTCGCCCGCGGTCGTCCCGTCGGTCGACACGTCGTCGCCGTCGTCGCCATCGAAGTCAGTGAAATCCCCGAGATCGGACATACCCGCCACCTCGTACTGCGGCGTGAAACGCGTTTCCCCCGCCGTCTCCGCCCGGCGTCGGGGCGCGGACCCCCGTCCGACGGAGGGCGGGGCTCGGTAGTCTCAAGACCCCACACGCCCGAGGGACGGGTATGCACGGCGAGGCGGTTCGGGCGCTCACGTACAACGTTCGCCGCGACACGGCGAGCGACGGGGAGTTCGACTGGGCGGGTCGGCGCGACGCCGTCGCTGGCACGATCCGCTTTCACCGGCCCGACATCGTCGGACTGCAGGAACCGCTCGCCCACCAGTACGCGGACCTGCGCGAGACCGTCCCCGGCTTCGAGTGGGTCGGCGCCTCGCGGGAGGCCGAGGCCGGCGACGGGGAGTTCTGTCCCGTCGGCTACCGGACGGAGCGCTTCGACCGGCTCGAGGCAGGCACGTTCTGGCTGTCGCCGACGCCCGACGAGCCCGGCAGCGTCGGCTGGGACGCCACCTATCCGCGGATCGCGACGTGGGTCCGTCTGCGCGAGCGCGACGGCGACGGGACGCTGCTGTACTGCAACACCCACCTCGACCACGAGGGCGCTCGCGCCCGCGTCGAGGGCGCGCGAGTGCTGCGCGAGCGCGTCGCGGCGCTCCGCGAGGGCGACGAGCCGGTCGTCGTCGGGGGCGATTTCAACTGCGTGGCCGGCGACGAGCCGTACCGGGCACTCGCCGACGACAGCGACGACGCCCCTGAAGTCGAACGGAGTGGACGAGGCGGGCTCCGGCTGGTCGACGCCCGGGAAGCGAGCCCCTATCCCGCACACGGCCCCGACACGACGCGGACGGACTTCGAGGCGCTGCGGCCCGACAGACAGATCGACCACGTCTTCGTCGACGGGGTAGCGGTCGCGGGCTACGGCGTCGCCGCCGACGCGGTCGGCGACGGCTGGTACCCCTCCGACCACCTGCCCGTGGTCGTCGACCTGGAGCGGTAGCGACGGGCGTAGACGCCCGGCGCGCTTTTGCCGTTCGAGGCCCTACTGTCGGGGATATGCTACTGGTACGCGGCCACGCGGGCGGGACGGCGCTGACGGGGACGCTCTACGAGCGCGGCGAACGGCCGCCGACCTTCGAGGGCGCGCCCGACGAGGGCGCCCCCTACGTCTGGGTCTGCGACGAGTTCTACGAGGTCGAATCGGGCGGACAGCTCCAGCGGATCGACGGCAAAGAGCGGCGGGTCGCCTTCGAGGCGCCCACCACGCGCGGGTTCGACACGCGCGAGGCGGCGCTGGAGGCGGCGAAAGAACACGTCCGCACCCAGTTCGCTCGCCTGGGGCTCGCGAGCGATGACGTGGAGATCGAGATAGTCGAGAACCCCGACCGGGAGGAGCCGGAGCTGTAGCGGTCGGCGGCCGGGAGCGGGTGGAAACGGGGCGAGAGCGGGTGCCCGGCCTACTGCACGTCGGACGACGACGCGCGGTTGAGCATGTAGACGGCGATCCCACCCAACAGGAGATCCAGGGCCAGGAGGATGACGACAGCGGGGACGAGCGTGTTCCAGATGCCGGTGAACTGGGTCACGTCGAGGACGGTCATCACGTCCTCGCCGAGCATGAGCGCGCGGGCGCCGTCGACGCCGTAGGTGACGGGGTTGAACCGCGCGACCGTCTGGATCCAGCCCGGCAGGACCTCCAGCGGGAGGAAGGCCGTCGAGACGAACAGCAGGGGGAACTGCAGGAGGTTCGCGCCGATGATCGTCGATTCCTGGTCCCGGGTGAGGACGGCGACGATGTTCGTGAACGCGACGTACCACAGCGAGAAGAGGATGCCCATGCAGACGATCCCGACGGCGCCGAGGAAGCCGGTCGCGACCTCCGCGCCGAGGACGACGCCGAGGCCGAGGATCAGGACCATCTGGACGACGATCCGCAGCAGTTCCGCGGCGGTCTTCCCGAGGAAGACGGCGGTGCGGCTCATCGGCGTCACGAGCACCTTCTCGAACATCCCCTCTTCCATGTCGTTGACGAGGCCGATCCCGGAGCCGGCGGCCGCGGCCAGCGACACCTGCATGGCGATCGCGGGCAGCAGGAACGTCTCGTAGGAGATGCCCGCCGCGGCGCCCCCGCGGTTGATCGCACCGGTCGCGACCTGGCCGAACACCTGCGTGAACAGGACGAGGAAGATGATCGGCTGGACGAGCGACCCGACGACGACGAAGGGGTTCCGAACCGCCTTCCGGTTCCAGCGGACGAAGTTCACCCAGAAGTCCCCCAGGAACGAACCCCCCGACAGATCCGCGCCCGCCCCGCCGCCGGTCGCGGTCCCGCCGTCGGTGCGGGTCGGGTCGCGGCCCTCGTCGCTCGACCGGCTCGTCCGAGTCCCGTCGCTCATTCGACGGTCACCTCCGGGTCGGCGGCGGTCGCGTCGCCGCCGATGTCCGCTGGCGTCTCCTCCAGTTCCTCGCCGGTGATCGCGAGGAACACGTCGTCGAGGGTGGGCGCACGGATGTTGAAGCCGGTGACGGTGATCCCGGCGTCGCGGAGCGCGACCAGGAGGTCGGTCCCGTGGGCGCGGGCGCGCTCGGCCGTGACGCTGACCCCCTCGTCGGTGACGGTCACGTCGGCGTCGGCGTCGAACACGTCCTCGGTGCGGGCGATCTCGGCGGCGCGGTCCCGTTCGTTCGCGCCGCCGTCGACCTCGACGTCGAGGATCTCCCCGCCGACCCGTCGTTTCAGCTCCATCGGCGAGCCGGTCTCGACGATCTCGCCGTCGAGGATCACGGAGATGCGGTCACAGAGCTGGTCGGCCTCTTCGAGGTACTGCGTGGTGAGAAAGAGCGTCGTCCCGCGCTCGTTGATGCGCTCGAAGTACTCCCAGAGGCGATTTCTAGCCTTGGGGTCGAGCCCGGTCGTCGGCTCGTCGAGGAACACGAGCGGCGGCCGGTGGACCAGCGCGGTCGCGGCGTCCAGCCGTTTTTTCATCCCGCCGGAGAACTCGCCGGCCTCCTTGTCGGCCACGTCGGCGAGATCCACGAGGTCGAGCAGCTCCTCGATCCGGTCGGCCCGGTCGCTCTTGGGCACGCCGTAGGCCCGTGCGGCGAAGCGGATGTTCTCGCGGGCGGTCAGCTCCTGGTCGACGCTGGTCTCCTGGGCCATGTACCCGATGGTCTCGCGGACCCGGCGGGCCTCCGTCCGCACGTCGTAGCCGTTGACGGTGATGGAGCCGCCGGTCGGCGCCAGCAGCGTCGCGAAGGTCTTGATCGTCGTCGTCTTCCCGGCGCCGTTCGGGCCGAGGAAGCCGAAGAACTCGCCTTCCGGTACTGTGAGGTCGATCCCCTTGACCGCCTCCGTCCCGTCGGCGTAGGTCAGTTCCACGCCCTGTGCCTCGATGGCGGCCCCGCTGCCGTCAGCGGGGTCACCGCTTCCGTTCGTCCGCGGCGAACTGTCTCTCATGGGCGTCCGTAGCGACCACGCGCCCGTAGCCCTGGCCCTAATCGATTCGGGGTTTTATATTGCCGTCCGCGCGACGGAACTGCGCGACCAGGTGGGACTGGGCACGGCGCAGCCGCTCGGAGCACGACGCGGGGGCGACGCCGAGTTCGTCGGCGACCGCGGCGGTCGAGGCGGTGCGGGGCACGTCGAAATAGCCCATCTCGTGGGCGACGACGAGCGCCTCGTGCTGTGGTTCGGTCATGCCCGGCGGGCGCGAGGGGTCGCCGTCGGCGGCGCCGAAGGCCCCGGGCTCGGCGGCGTCGTCCGCGTCGTCACCGTCGACCTCGACGAGGCGGTCGAGGCGGAAGGCGAAGTCGTTGGCGCGACAGAAGTCGCGGAAGGCGTCGAACTCCTCGCGGTCGGCGAACCAGCGCCGCTCGGTCCAGCCGTCGGGCGTGACCGTCACGCGGTCGGGGACGGACTTGTTGTTCGCGAGCGTCTCCAGCCCCTCCGGCGGCCCGCCGGTGGGCCGGCACTGGTACCGTCGGGTGTCGCCGTCGGCGACGACCAGCGAGTGGTCGGTCACCGAGTCGGCGTCGGCGAAGGCCGCCTCGACGGCCGCGCGGTCGGCGCCGACCGTCCGCACGACGAACTCCGGCGGTCCCGAGGGAGCGGCCTGGACCGACTCGAACTCGACGGTCGCCGCGGGCACCCCGGCCGCCACGTCGACCAGCGCCAGATCCTCCCCGGCGAGTCGAAACTCCGCGATCAGTCCCATGGGACCGGGGAGGGCGTCGAGCCTGTTAACCGATCGGTCGTCGCGTCCGTCCGGCGGTGGGACCGCCGGTCCGCGTGCGGTCGGGCGGTCGAGTGGTGGGGAGGTGCAGGTAAAATCGCCGTTTAAGCCTTCACCGGCCCTTTGAGGGGTCGGCCGGAAGATGAACGTATGCGTGCGAACCAGCCCTCCCACGGCGACTCGCCGTTCGCCGACCGCAGATCCGGCCGCCGCGCGACCCGCGAGACCCCCCGCAGCGAGGACATCCACCTGCGAAACTACGACCGCGAGTGGGGGTACGACCTCGAGGTGACCGTCCGCGGGAGCGGCGACGAGCCGGTCTTCGAGTCGCGGTACTACTGCCAGCCCGGCGAGGTGATCGCCGTCGAGAACGTCCTCGCGCCCGGCGAGTACGAGGTGCGCGTCGAACTCGACAACCGCCGCGAGGTGGCCGCGGAGTGTCGCGTCAGCTCCGCGCCCGACCACACCGTCCGCGTCGAGCTCGGCAACGGTACCGTCAGCCTGAGCGAGGGGCTGTACTGACCGGCTGTCGGTCGGCGACCCCCGGACCTCGTCGTGGTCCACAGTTCAACAGGAGTGACGACGGTGAGTCGGTCGCGACCGCCGGACACTCAGATTAGCTCTTCGACGTCGACGCCCCAGCGCTTGTCGTTGTATTCGAGGTGGCGGTCGCTGCCGAGTTCGCGCTCGATGCGCCGACGCAGTTGCTCGTTGGCCTGGCGGTCGATGTGGGCGAGTTCGTCGGCCTTGGCGACGGCCAGGGGCGGCCCCTGCTCGCCGGCCACGTCGTGGAGCACCTGCAGGCGCAGGGCTTCGCGAATCTCCACGTCCTTTGTGAACGCGTAGGGGGCTTCGACCCGGTAGCAGAGGTCGTCACGGGGGTCGTACAGGACGAAGAAGGTCACCTCGTAGGCCTCGGGGTCTAGGTGGCGGTCGATGCCGAGGGCGTCGGCGTCGGCAGCCATCACGCGGTCGGTCCCGACCCGGGAGCGGAACCAGTTGGTCGCGGTGAGCGCGTCGGTCTTGATGTCGCCGTCGTCGTCGCGCCGGGAGAGGATTCGCTCGAAGAAGGCGTTGTCGTTGGCCCAGGGGGCGTTGGTCTTGTCGCGGACGACCTGCGTGACGGCCTTGGCGGTGCTGTTCTTGATGAAGCCGATGAGCGGGACGTCGCGCTCGACGAACGTCTCGACGAGGCGGACGTAGTTTTCGACCACGTCACGCGGGCGCTCGTCTTCCGTCAGGAGGTCGGCCAGTTCGGTGCCGCGCTCGGCCCACTTGAGGAGGCCGGTGGGATAGAGTGGGCCGTCGAGCACGAGCAGGTCCTCGACGATTTCGGCCTGCTGGAGGGCGTGCTCGCTCTCGGCGAGGTAGAGCGCGAGCGCGTGGACGACGTTCTGCTCGTAGCGGTCGACGCGCGGCGCGTGGAGCGCGCGCTTGCGAACGTAGCCCTGGTCGTGCATCGTCCAGTCCTCCTGGCCGATGTGGTAGGTGTCGTCGTTGGAGTGGGCGGTCATCACGATGGTGCGCGCCCGGTGAAGTTCCAGGTCAGAGGGCACGCCGGCCATCGCGGCCTGTGACACGTCCAGGACGAGGCCGTTCTTGAACGTCGTCGGGTTGATCGTTCCCGAATCGAGGCCGTGCTGGGTTGGGAACGGCGACTCCCGCAGGGCGACAGCGTCGATGGGGACCTTCTCGCGGCGTTGCTCGCCGAGTGGTTCGAGGGCGACGCTCCCGTCGCGATAGAGGGGGTCGAGAAACTCCGCCCACACCGTCTCGGCGGCGTCCTGGTGGTCGGTCTCGTCGACGCCCTGGCTGACCCGTCCGGCGAGGCGGGCGATGCCGTCGACGTGGACGGGGTCGAGCGTCATTCGGCGGTCGGGTCTTCGGCGAGCATCTTCTCGATGGCGTCGGCGATCTCCTCGTAGGACTGCATCTGCAGGCCGTCGGTGGTGATGAGCACGCCCCGTCGCTCGCCGGTCACGCGGAGGAGGTACCCGTTGGTGAACGCGCGGACGGTGAATCGGTACTCGCCGAGTTCCGAGGACTGGTAGGCGTTGCGGGTGTCGCGGAAGCCACGCCACTCGTGGCCGACGAAGGTGTCGAGGTCGGCGTCGCGTTCGAGGTCATCGCGGAGATAGAGCTGCTCGAAGTCCGACCGGGTGAAGAAGGTCACAGAGCGGAGGCTGTCGCCCGTCGCGGTCCGCGCCGTCGCCACGATCTGATCGGCCAGTTCGTCCGACAGCAGTTGTGCGTCCATGCCCCCACGAGGGGTCGCCAGGAACAAAGAGATGATGGTGACCACCGTCCTGTCCTGCGAACCGCTGGTCGCCGAAGGGTGCGGGCGCAGGTCGCGCTGGTCCCGTCACTCCGCCCCGGCCGCGGGTACTGCGCCGACCGACAGCGACTTCACCCGGCCGGTCTGACCCCGGAGTATGAACGCTGCACTCGTGATTCTCGACGGCTGGGCGCTGAACCCCGACGAGGGGGTTCGCGACGCCGTCGCCGCCGCCCAGACGCCGAACTTCAACCGCTTCTGGAACGCCGGTGCCCACGGGACGCTGAGAACCTCTGGCCGCCGCGTCGGCCTCCCGGAGGGCCAGATGGGCAACTCCGAGGTCGGCCACCTCAACATCGGCGCCGGGCGCGTCGTCCTTCAGGAGTCCGCCCGCGTCACAGACGCCATCGCCCGCTGGCGGGGGGCAGACGTGCCCGACGACGGTGCCGACGACCCGCCGATCCACGAGAACGAGGCCATCCAGTCGGCCTTCGACTACGCCGACGAACACGACGGCCGCGTCCACTTCATGGGCCTCGCCTCCGACGGCGGCGTCCACTCCTATCAGTCCCACCTCCACGCGCTGATCGAACTCGCCGCCGACGAGGGGTGCGAAGCGGTCACCCACGCCTTCACCGACGGGCGGGACACCTCGCCCACCGGCGGCGAGACGTATCTCGCCGACCTGGCCGCCCACGCCGACGAGCAGGGGACCGGCCACGTCGCCACCGTCTCGGGCCGGTACTACGCGATGGACCGCGACCAGAACTGGGACCGCACCGAACGGGCCTACGACGCCATCGTGAATCGCGAGGCCGAGTTCACGGCCGATTCGGCAGTTGACGCCGTCCAGGCGTCCTACGCCCGCGACGACACCGACGAGTTCGTCGAACCGACCGTCATCGACGGCGGCCCGGCCCTCGCTGACGGAGACAGCGTCGTCTTCTTCAACTTCCGTTCGGACCGCGCTCGTCAGTTGACGCGCATGCTCGCGGACATCCGCCCCGAGGCCTGGGGCGGGCACACCGACCCGCCGGACGCACGCGTCGTCACGATGACCCAGTACGACGAGACGTTCGACCTGCCGACGGCGTTCCCGCCGATCCGCCCGGAAGACACCCTCGGCGAAGTGGTCTCTGAGACCGGCCACACCCAGTTGCGACTCGCCGAGACCGAGAAGTACGCCCACGTCACCTACTTCCTCAACGGCGGCCGCGAAGTGGAGTTCGACGGCGAAATCCGCGAAATCGTCGAGAGCCCGGACGTCCCGACCTACGACCTGCAACCCGAGATGAGCGCGCCGGAGGTCACCGATACCGCCATCGCGACCATCCAGGAGCGGGATCCGGATCTCCTGGTGTGCAACTACGCGAACCCGGACATGGTCGGCCACACCGGCGACTTCGACGCGGCCGTCGAGGCGGTCGAGGCGGTGGACGAGCAACTCGGTCGACTGGTGGAGGCGATCACCGCCGCCGGCGGCCATGCGCTCGTCACCGCCGACCACGGCAACGCCGACGACATGGGGACCGAGGCGGAGCCCTACACCGCCCACACGACCAATCCTGTCCCGCTGATCTATCTGAGCCCGGACGGGACTGCTGGTGGCCGGCAGGTCCGGGACGGCGGCGCGCTCGAAGACGTCGCACCAACCCTGCTGGAACTCCTCGACATCGAGACCCCGGCCGCGATGACCGGCGAGAGCCTGCTGGAGTAGGAACGCTCCCGGCAGAACAGTCCGTCTACGGACGTGAGAGCACTGCAGGGCGAACCCATCCCTGTGCTCGCTCCGACGAGAGCGCCACCGAGAACTTATCTGTGATCCCGACCTGATTTTGCGTATGAGCACTGATGCCGACGGGGCTGGCGACGAGGAGCCATCCACGCCGGTCGAAATCTCTCTAACCCTCGGCGAGAGCGGCGACCTGTGGGTCGCCCGTGACGAGGAGACCGGCGTCGCGTCCCAGGGTGAAACCCGCGAGGCGGCGCTGGACAATCTCGACGAGGCCGTCGCCCTCTATCACGATGACATCGGGCGCGAGCCAACAGACGAAGAACTGCGCGAGGTCGGAATCGACCCCGAGGACAACACCTCGGGGGACCTCCCCGACGTTCTGAAGTAACACACTGGATGGTCTCGCGCGATTTTTCAGGTGACGACGTGATCAGAGTCCTCGGGAACGTCGGTGGCTTCGTGTGGCAGCGAACGACTGGCGATCACGTCATTCTCACGTGGAATCCACCGGACGACCACGACACAGACCCACGCACGGTGACCGTCCCACGCCACGACCGCATCGATACCGGGACGCTCAGAAACATCGCTGAACAGGCAGGTGCGGACGATTTCGACTCGTTCTGTGCGTGGATCGACCGGAACTGTTGAGCGGGTCACTGCACGCAGGAGTTCTTCGAGCACGGCGGTCACTGACTTCGCTTCCCGTCCGACAGTCGCTGCTGTCGAACCGTTACAACTCCACAGTTTCACCGCTGTCGATGGACTCGTTGACGGCCATCGTGAGTTCGAACGTCTCGAGGGCGTCGTCGTACGGCGAGCGCAGACCTGCGCCGTCACCCGATGCGACGGCGTCCACGAACGACTCGACTTCGGTGGCGTAGGGGTTGCGGTCGAACTCCTCGTCGAGTTCCTCGCCGTCGACCGTCCCCGAGACGCGCTGTTCGTCGACTTCCAGGGTCGCACCGTCTGCGACGATTTCGAGGCCGTGTTTCCCGTCCTCGGCGGCACAGGTGGTGGAGACGTGGCTGATGGCGCCGTTCTCGTGGGTCATCGTCGCACTCGTGGCGTCGGAGAAGTCGACGGCGTCCTCGATGCGGTGACTCCCTGCCGCGGTGACTTCCTCGACGTCGCCGGCGAGGTAGCGGACTGTGTCGTAGACGTGGGTTGCCTGTTCGACGACCTGGCCGCCGGAGCGGTCGAAGTGGCGCCACCAGTGGTCCTCGCCGCCGGGGACGCCGCCCCACCAGTAGCCGTCGACGTAGCCGATGGCACGGTCCGCCAGAATCTCGCTCGCGCGCTCGACGCCGGCGGAGTAGCGCCAGTCGTAGCCGACCTGTGCGAGGACGTCGTTGGCCTCGATAGCTGTGTGGATCTCGCGGGCCTTCTCCATCGAGAGGGCGAGCGGTTTCTCGACGAACAGGTCGTAGCCGTGCTCGGCGGCGGCGATTTCCTGGTCCTCGTGGGCGAAGGGCGGGAGACAGACGAAGACGGCGTCGGGGTCGGTCTCCGCGTAGAGGTCGTGATGGTCGGAGAACGCGGGGGCGTCGAAGCGCTCGGCCGCCGAGTGGGCGGTCTCCTCGTCGACGTCGCAGATGCCGACGATTTCGGCCTGGTCGATGGCTTCGAGGTTGTCGAAGTGCTGCCACTGTGCGATACCGCCGGCGCCGACGAACGCGAGGTCGACTGTCATAGCCTGCAAGCCACGCCGGCCAGGGATAAAGGCGACGACGCCGGAAGTCGGGCCACCGGGCCGCAGTCACGGGGTTGGCGCGGGTGCGTCAGACGCCTGACCGACTGGGCTTTATGGGCTGGGCGGGCCACCGATATATCCAAGACGACGATGATCCCGACCATTGAACACGGTGACGACGCGACAGTCGGCGAGGGTGGCGGGGAACGGTCGATCCCCATCGAGATCAGCGTCGCGACCGACGGCGACGAGCGCCCGCCGGTCGACGACGAAACGCGGGTCGACGTCGAAGTCGACGGGCAGATGTACCCGACTGCGCGGCTCTCGGACGGCCGCTACGTCGCGTGGTGGTTCGAGACCGACGCGCCGGCGCTCGACGACCCGGTGACCACCGAGTGGGTCGCCGCACCCACCCGCTTCCTCGCCGCCGGAACCCTCCACGAACTGTGGGAAGACCCCGCCGCGTTCGACTCGCTCCCGGACAGCGGTTTCTGAGTTTCGCTGCTCCCGGCGACGCAATCGCTCTCCACGATTTGTCACCAGCCCCCTCGCCCGCCTCAGCAAGGGTCTTCCCGCCGGTCGAACCTATCGAGACTCGTCAGGCTGGAACACGTCCGACCCCGCTTCCTCCGCCGGTTCGGACTCGTAGCGGCCGCTTGATTTGATGATCGAGAGCGCCGTCATGATGTCCGTCCGGGTGATGAGGCCGACGAATTCGCCGTCGTCCATGACGAGCAGGCGGCCGACCGAGTGGTCGTCGAGTTCCTCCAGGGCCGTCATCACGTCGGCGCCGGGGGCGATGGTGTAGAGTTCCGTCGTCATGACCTCCTCGACGCGGTAGGCCTCGCGTTCAACCTCGCGAACGGCTCGCGCGTCTTCGAGCGTGACGAGGCCGACGATGTCGCCGTCGCGCTCGACGGGATAGCCGGTGTGGCGCTCGCGGAACATCGTGTCGATGAGGTCCGCGACCGATTGGTTGGCCTCGACGGTCGCCACGCGCTCGGCCGACGTCATCACGTCCCGGACGGTGACGCCCTCGAAGGCCGCCCGCATCACCGTCTGCTGGGCCTCCGTCGCCGCACCGATGTAGATGAAAAAGGCGATGGCGACCATGAACAGGCCACCGCCGCCGAACAGGCCGAACAGACCCAGGAGTATCGCGAACATCTTGCCGACCTCGGCGGCGATTTCGGTCGCTCTGGCGTAGGGCCGGGTCCGATTGAGCAGCGCCCGCAGCACCCGCCCGCCGTCCATCGGGAACCCCGGGAGCAGGTTGAACCCAGCGAGGACGACGTTCATCAACGCGAGATAGCCGAAGACGAACTGCGTGGCGGCGATGGTGAGAGAGGTCCCCGAGGGCACCGCGAGGAAGACCCCGTAGGAGATGACGCCGAGCGCGACGCTGACAACTGGGCCGGCGATGGCGATGGTGAGTTCCTGGCGCCAGTCCTCGGGCATCTCGTCGAGTTTCGCGATGCCACCGAAGATCCAGAGGGTGATCGAGGCGATGGGGAAGCCATAGCGCATCGCCACGACCGAGTGGCCCAGTTCGTGAAGGACCACGCCGACGAAGAGGCCGAGCGCGGCGACCAACCCGAGCGCCAGCGAGAGTTCCGTCGAGGTGGTGAGCGTCTCGACGGGGATGGCCGAGCCGAAGAGATCGTTGACGATCTCGACGTAGCGGCCGATCTGTGACCCGATAGCCCACGCGAACAGCGGCAGGACGAGGAGAAACGTGAGATCGACGTCGATTGGGATCCCGAACGCGCTCCCGATCCGGAAGCGTCGCATACCCCGGGATAGGGCCGGGGTGGCCTTAAATTGCGCTTGCCGTGGGACCTGAGTGGGATCGGAGCGGGATCGGGATGGAGGGTCCGTCCCTCCCGCGACCACGGGAGAGATTCGCTTGCTGGCGAGGCTATAAACCCAACGGCCGACGACCCCAGCGCATGTACACGAGTTTCGGACCCGGCGCGGCCGGCGTCGACCTGCCGTTCCCGGAGTCGGCCGCACTCGCGGCCGAGCACGGCTTCGACGCGATTCAGGTGGATCTGTCGTTCCTGGACGAGGAGGGGGCCGATGCGTATCGCGCTGTATTGGACGAACACGACCTTCGCTCGGGGAGCGCAGGACTCCCCGTCGACGTGGCGGGTGACCAGGAAGCGTTCGAGAAGGACCTCGAAGCGCTCCCGGCGGTCGCCGAGGCCGCTGCCGCCGTTGGCTGTACCCGGATGTCGACGTACATTTTCTCGTTCAGCGACGAGCGCTCCTTCGAGGCGAACTTCGCCTTCCACCGGGACCGCCTCGGCCCTGTGGCCAACGTGCTGGACGAATTTGACATCGATCTCGGCCTCGAATTTCTCGGCCCCGAAACACTCCGTGAGGGCCACGAGTACGAGTTCATCTCGACTGCGGAGGGAATGCTGGAGCTCTGTGACGCGGTGGGCGAGAACGCCGGTCTGTTGCTCGACTCGTGGCACTGGCACACCGCAGGGGGATCGATGGAGGCCCTAGAATCGTTGGATGCCGACGACGTGGTCGACGTCCACGTCAACGACGCACCAGAAGGGGTCGAGTTGGACGAGTACGTCGACACCGAGCGTGCGATGCCCGGTGCGACCGGCGTGATCGACATCGAGTCGTTCCTCGGTCACCTCGATTCGGTCGGGTACGAGGGCCCAGTGATGGCCGAACCGTTTTCGGACGAACTTGCGCAGATGGACGACGCTGCGGCAGTTCGTGAAACGGCGGAATCGCTAGAGGTGGTATTCGACCGCGCTGGTGTGTGAGTCTCTTTTTTCGGTTGAGCGAGAGCGGCTGTCGGTGACTGGAATCGAGGAACGCGCTTGTCCCGCTCGCTATGAGTTGTTTCCACTCCAGTCTGCGAAGAGTGCCGAAAGCCCTCGACCCGCTCGCTATGAGGTATTTCCACTCCAGTCTACGGAGAGAGTCGAAAGCCCTCGACCCGCTCGCGGTCGCTGACCGGGATATTCTCGGACGCTTCGCGCCCTCGAATAGTGCCCGGTCAGGCGACTACATGAACGCGAGCGCGCCTCGCCCTTTCAGTCCGCCAGGATACTGTCACAGCACAGCACCGCAAACTGCCACATACCTCCCCAGCCGATTCGCTCCCTGCGGTCGCTCATCCCTCGCACGGTACCACTCGCGGCCTCACTTTCGTTCGGCACGCTCGACAGCGCGCGCCACCACACCCGCACAGTCGAACCCGACAGCCGGTTCTGACACACTCGCGGGACCACAGTCTTTGTCCCCCAACCCGTAGGCACGCGCATGAGCGAACACGATTCGACCGCGAACCCGCAGACACCGCTCGTCCGGAGCGCGACGGACATCGAGTACGAACAGGTCGACGCCGCCGAGGGACTCTCGAAGGGCGTCCTCATCGGCGAGGAACACGGGGCCGAGAACCTCGCGATCCGGCGATTCACGCTCGCGCCGGGCGCCGAAGTTCCCAAACACACGAACGAAATTGAACACGAGCAGTACGTCCTGGCGGGTGAGTACGTCGTCGGCATCGACGGCGAGGAACACACCGTCAAAGGCGGGGACGCGCTGCACATCCCCGCCGGCGCCGTCCACTGGTATCGCAACGAGAACGACGTCGAGGGCGCCTTCCTCTGTGCGGTACCGACCGGCGACGACGCCATTGAGCTGGTCGAAGACTGACCGCTCACTCGAGTTTATAGTGGGTACCGTCGAACGGGCGGCATGGATGCTGACGAACTGATTGAGATGCTACTGGACGACTACGATGGGGTCGTCCAGACGGAGTCCTGGGGCGAACGCGGTCTGTTCTACAACCCCAAAGACACGCTGTCCCGTGGGGTGTACTTCGTCACGGTGAAAGAACGCGACGGCGAGAACGACGTCGCGTCGGACCTCGACCGCGATGGCGTGTACCGGGTGAATCTCGGAATCAGCGAGGAGACGTACCAGTCGCTGTTCGGCGAGCCACCCGACCGTCCGGCGAAGGGCGAGCACGTCGCGACCGGCCACGACTTTACCGTACTGGACGAGATCAGTCCCCACCCCACGTACGCCTGGATGCGGTGGGTGGCCGTGCTAAACCCCTCCGACGAGACCGTCGAGCGCATGCGCCCGCTGTTCGACGAGGCGTACGACCGGGCGCAAGACAAGTTCACCGAGCGAACCGGGTAAGGGAGACGGCTCCGCGGTGGATCGACCGACAGCGCCCTGTCCGTCCCGTCCTCGATGCGTGCACATTCGGAAATTCCATGTTCGCCACTCCCGTACCACCAGATATGAGCAGTCAGGAACCGGCCGATGACCAGCCCGAATCACTCGCCACCGAAGTCGAACTTTCCTTCCCGGCCGACGTCGGCGAGCACGGCCGCACACGCATCCACTCCGACTATTACAAGAAGTATCTCACCAAGGTCCACGACTCCGTCGAAGAAGGCGACGAGTGGGACGAGTTCACCGACGTCGGCTGCTGTGGCAGCAAGATGGACCTCCCGTTCGTCGTCGAATCGGTCGAAGGTGGATGCCGTGTCGACCTCGACACCGAAATCGTCTACACCGAGCGCGAAGCCTGCGGCGTCAATCCCGGCTGGTCGGTCCAGCACGACGAACCCGACGCGCTCGAAGACCACTGACGCGCGACTGTCGTTCTCACTGCTCAGACGTCCGGAACAGATACGTCCTCGTCTGCGGCCTCGCGCCACGAATGTCTCGGCTCCCAATCGAGTAGTCGCTCGGCTTTGGCAACCGAGTAGGCCGAGGCGTCGCCGTCGACGGTGCAATCCTCGGGAACTGAACCATAGAACTCCTCCATCAAGTCCTCGAGGGGCCGACCTAGCGCGTTGTCCGGGCCGACGCAGTTGAACGCCTCGTGGCCCTCGAAGTCGGCCGTGAGTGCCGAGACGACCATCTCCGCCACGTCGCGAGCGTCGACGTACGACCAGTAATTGCCAGCGCCGGCGCTCAGGTCAGCGACGTATTCGTCGTCACGACACGGATACGCGCCGGGCGTCTGGATCCACGATGGACGGATGGAAGCCACCGAGATACCGTCACATCGGGCGATTGTCTTCCCGATTTCCTCTGTGACGACCTTCGAGAGCCCGTAATCGTCCTCGGGTCGGAGCGCGTGCGATTCGGTGATCGGGAGTTCGTCGGGGACGGGCGTGCTTTCGGCGAAGAAGAAGCCGTAGGCGCCGTCCGATGAGGCCTGAACGACGTCCGCGCCGATTCGTCCGGCCGCTGTGAGGACGCTGTGGGCTGCGAGCGCGTTGTTCCTGAACACGTCCACGCCGGGATGCGTGTCCGCGACGGGGATGGCCGCCCAGTGAACGACGGCGTCGGGGTCCAGGGCAGTGAGCGCGTCGAAGACGCTCCCGGCGTCGGTCAGGTCGAGTGCTCGATAGGCCACGTCGGGGTGGCCCTCTGAGCCGGGATGCTCCCGGTCGAGACAGGTGACGGCGTGGTCCTCGGCGAGTCGGTCCACGACCCAGCGGCCTGACTCACCGCGGCCGCCGGTGACGACGATGTTCATGTCCGAACCGGGGGCGCCAGGACCCAAAGCGTGGCGGGTGGTCTACCGCCGTTGCGAACCAGCTATGCCTCGTGGTATCACCCCACACAACAGTCCGAACCGCTGATATACTTCGATCACGGAACAGGTGATGTGTCACAGCATGTCGGCGAGGTCGGAACGCTGTTCCTCCACGAGTACGGTGACGACGTGCGGGTCGCCGTCGTCAAGGACGGGGAGCGGCGTCTCCACGCAATTCTGGAACTCAAAGAGACCGACGCCGGGCCGCGCCCGGCGCGCCTCCGCGTGAAGCAGGGCTCCAGCGAAGAGCCACGACCGCCCGACCTGTTCGTCGAACTCGCCCGGAATGCCAGACGGATCCGCATCTCCGAGCAGACGTCGCCCGCGACCCGCGAGCGCATGCTGGAACTGCTCGATGCGTACCAACTTGAGGCCAAGGCCGTCCGAACCTGCCGATTCTGTGCTTCTGAGGGGCAGTACTCACCGATCACCTCCGAGACGGCCATCGCGACCGACGACGAGTTCATCTGCCCCGACTGCGCGAAGGCGGAACTCGACCGTGAACTTGCCTACAAAGGCGAGATTACGTCGGGTGCCCGCGACCGGCTCTACGACCTCCTCGTCGAGGTCCAGGACCTCGAACGCGTCTCGAATCTCCTCAAGGGGGACCTCGACCCCGACCTCACGAAGTTCGACGAGATTTCCGCGACCGTGGACGAGGTCGACCCCGTCCGTGTCGACTCGCTGGACCTGCACCCGGGCATCCAGCAACACCTCGAATCGCGCTTCGACACCCTGCTTCCGGTCCAGAGCCTCGCCGTCGAGAACGGCGCGACGGAGGGCCAGGACCAACTCGTCGTGAGCGCGACGGCGACAGGGAAGACGCTCATCGGCGAGATGGCGGGCCTCGACCGCGTTCTGAATAACAAGGGCAAGATGCTCTTTCTGGTCCCACTGGTCGCGCTCGCCAACCAGAAACACGAGTCCTTCGAGGAGCGCTACGGCGACATGGTCGACGTCTCCCTTCGAGTGGGCGCCAGCCGTATCAACGACGGCGGCGGTCGCTTCGACCCCGGCGCCGACGTCATCGTGGGTACCTACGAGGGCATCGACCACGCCCTGCGCACGGGGAAAGACCTCGGGAACATCGGAACGGTCGTCATCGACGAGGTCCACACCCTCGGCGAGGACGAGCGCGGCCACCGCCTCGACGGCCTGATCTCCCGGCTCAAGTACTACTGCGGCGAACTATCGGACAATCGCAGTACCCACGGCACGCAGTGGATCTACCTCTCGGCGACCGTCGGGAACCCGGGTGACCTCGCGCAGAAGCTCCGCGCACAGCTCATCGAGTTCGAGGAGCGGCCGGTCCCCATCGAGCGCCACGTCACCTTCGCGGACGGCCGCGAGAAGATGCAGATCGAGAACAAACTCGTGAGTCGCGCCTTCGACACCAAATCATCGAAGGGGTATCGCGGCCAGACGATCATCTTCACCAACTCCCGGCGGCGCTGTCACGAGATTTCCCGAAAGCTGAACTACGAGTCCGCGCCCTACCACGCTGGCCTCGACCACCGTCGGCGAAAGAAAGTCG
>ENA-ORCR01000414-ORCR01000414.1-marine-metagenome-genome-assembly--contig:-NODE-414-length-25344-cov-3.238493_pt1 | contig 25344 bp, 29 predicted proteins | sample MGYA00237782_ERZ508514 | MGnify/ENA primary metagenome ERZ508514 (study PRJEB26185, sample SAMN06268960) | marine metagenome | isolation source: Eden Landing Ponds, San Francisco, CA, USA | place...
AGACTACGAGGGCGGCATCGTCGCGACGACGTTCGCCAGCCACATCGCGCGGGTCGTCAGCCTCGTCGAGTTCGCCGAGGAGATCGGCCGCCAGCCCGTCCTGCTGGGTCGCTCGATGGAGAAGTACTCCGGCACGGCCGAGCGCATCGGCGCCGTGGAGTTCCCCGACGACCTGGGGATGTACGGCCACCGCCAGTCCGTCGACCGGACGTTCGAGCGGATCATGAACGAGGGCAAGGAGAACTTCCTGCCCGTCGTCACCGGCCACCAGGGCGAACCGCGCGCCATGCTCACCCGCATGGGCCGCGGCGAGACCCCCTACGAACTGGACAGGGGCGACAAGGTCATCTTCTCGGCGGGGATCATCCCCGAACCGACCAACGAGGGCCAGCGCTACCAGTCCGAGACGCTGCTGGGCATGCAGGGCGCCCGCATCTACGACGACGTCCACGTCTCGGGCCACCTCTCGCGGGAAGGCCACTACGAGATGCTCGACGCCCTCCAGCCCGAGCACCTCATCCCCGCCCACCAGGACATGGCGGGGTACTCGGGCTACGTCGACCTGGCGACGAGCCAGGGCTACGAGCTGGACGAGGACCTGCATATTACCTCGAACGGGAACACGATCCAGCTGGTCTGAGCGTCCCGCGGAGAGTGTCGCAGCCGACGGGCGTCTACCGCACCGAGCGCACCGCCGGCGAACCGCCCGCTCCGTGCAAGATTTTAAGACATATCGGGCGACCAATCGGCCGTAGATGTCGAACGAGCGACTCGAACTCGCCGACCGGGGGGACGGCGGAGCGGTCGCGCCGCCGCTCCCGCCCGACGACCCCGAGGCGTGGTACGCGCCGGACGTGCGCTCCCAGACCGAGGTCGCGCCGGGCGTCGTCACCATCCGCGAGACGGCGACGGGATTCGACTACGAGGTCCGCGAGCCCGGCCTCACCGACGGTGAGCGCGAACAGCTCGACCGCGTGCTCGAGTACTTCGGCGACGCCAGTCTCGAACGCCCGCGCACGCGCGAGGGCGCCGTCGAACGGATGGCCGACGGGTTCGACCCGAAACACCGCCGCGTCATCGACCGCCTGATCGACGCCACGCCGGGCACTCGGCGCCGGGTCGAGTATCACGCGCTGGCCGAGCTGGGCTGTCTCGGGCGACTGACCCCCTACGCGCTCGACGACCGGATCGACGTGGCCGACGTGACCGGCGACGGCGTCGTCGTCCACACCGACCACTTCGCGCCCGCGGAGACCGAGCTGCCGGCCGATCCCGACTACCTCGACCGGTTCGCCAGCGAACGGCTGGACCACCACAGTGTCGACTTCCACGGGTTCGAGGTGCCGGCTACAATGATTTCTTCCATGTCGTAGTTTTGTTCGAAAAGGACTCGTGAATGACAAATTGACATCCACTCACCGTACAGCGAGCATCCGCTGATAGTGTCCGCCACTACAGCGGCATCTTGCGGGTCTGTGCGCAATTCGTTGGGTTTTGCGAAGCGTCTGTGACTGAACGCCACTCGTGACTGTCCCACTGGAACCGCACGGGCCGTGCCATCGGCCTGACTATCGTTCGATTGTCTCTCCATCGAGTCAGCAAGTTCCGAGATGCGGCGAGATCAGCATGGCCATCGAATCCACATTGACAGGTCAGCGTTGATCTGTGGCGACACGTTGCCTCCGTGCTTCCGCAGGCTGGGCAGCGTTGTGAGGTCCCGGCTTCCGAGCACGATTCGACCGCGATTCCGTGCTCCTCACAGACGTTCTGCAGTTGGTCGGTGAAGTAACTGTAGTTCCAGAAGTTGTGGACCATCTTGTTGGCACGAGCACTTCCCGTTGCTGGGAACTTCCCCGCAAGATCACCGACAACCACCGTCTGAGTACCATGGTCAGCAAGCCGTTCGACAAGATCCCGAATGCAGGCGTCGACGCCATGGTCCCGACGCTGGGACCGTGTTCTGTACAGGCGTCTGATCCGGCGACTGGAACCCTGGTCGTCTGCTAGCTTGCTCTTGAGACGAGCGATTTCCTCGGTTGTTTCGCTGAACCGCTCAAAGAGGCCCCGACCGTCGTAGAGGTATCGACGCCCAGTTGTCGTCGTACAAGCCACGAGTGTATTGACACCGAGGTCAAGTGCTGCGATTTCACCACCGTCCAGTTCCGGGCCTGACTTCGTTGGCACCGATACGGGCTGGTAGACCCGGAATGCATCCTCTATATCGTCGTATTCGATCGCGAGCCGCCCCGGCTTGCCCTCCCAGTGGGGTTTCCCGCGAACTTCGAGCCGAAGCCGCTCGTAGTATCCCATCCCGAACTCTTCCTTGAGGTCCTGCCCGACCCGGATGTCGAGTCTGGAGCGCTCGCCCCAGTGGATATCGTACGCGTCGTTCCGGACGTACGTCTGGAGCGTACGGCCGTCTTCCTCATTGCCCCAGTAGCCGGGCGGAGATGGATCTTCAGATGGCTGGTCCAGCAGTGCGAAGAACGACTGCCACGCACTTTCGTTGCGCTTGATCATCGACTGGGCTGTTGCACCGCCAAGGACGCCCACGTAGTCATCGTAGACGCCGTCGACTACCCAAACGTCCTCACCGTCAAAGAATCGCTGTCGCCGTTCGTAGTTCACCTCGTTCCAGCATGCAGCGGATGCATCAAGGAATCGTAGCAGTAGCTCTCGGTCCGATTCTGTCTGTGGGGCTGCTTCGAACGTATTTGTCCGTTTCATCGTTGCGATTCACTTCGGGTTACCGGAACCCCTGACAGGAGCGCCGGCGCCCTTCGTCGGCGCGAAAAACAAAGCGTGCGCTTCGATCTGGACTCGAGCCATCGCTCCGGGATGGGCTGGTCCCGTTCTCTTACTTCAATCTCAGGAAGCCAGTTGCTCTTACGTGGCGCTGCCGACCGTCAGCGAGGACGGCCCCCACATCTCCATCCGCAAGCAGGCCCCCGACGTGATGACCCCCGTCGACCTGCTCAAACGGGACAGCCTCCCGACGGAGCTGGTCGCGATGGTCTGGCAGCTGTACGAACACCACGGCGTCGTCCTCTTCTGCGGCCCGACGGGCGTCGGGAAGACCACGCTGATGAACGCCGTTTTCCGAAGAGTCCCTCTGTGGCTATGCAGCCGCTACACTCAAGAACTGCTAGTAGTCCGTTCTTCTCATTGGTCTGGAGCAGGGCTGCTACTCACGGCGTGGAATGATTCTCGATGATCGCATCAAAGAGCTGCCCGTTCAGCTGGATAAAGACAATTGCCGCTCCCATGACGTAACCGATGACGCTCACAGTGCCTGGAAGAGATGCTGACAGCGGTCCCCCTACCAACGGCGAAGTCACCAACTCAATACTGTCTGGAATGTTGTACATCTCACCGCCGGTAACGGCCAGGACAATGCCGATTTGAAGGAGAACTGGTCGTTCACCCGGCATCTTTCGAAGTACCCAATACGTGCTGAACAGAGCAATTGCACCAGTCGTTAGCGACCACGTCAAGACGAAGGCCACAAGAATTGGCATGGACGGTCTGCTCACCAGCAGCCAGACAAACAACAGTCCACCGAAGAGCGTGATTATCGCTGTCCCGAACCACTTGAGAGCTCTTCGACGAAACAGTCGCAGCAACAGCCGGATTCCTGCCCTGACCAACCCACCAACATCTCGACTACCACTATGTTCGGAATCAAGGATCCTGATAGCTTCGTCGTAGAGCAACCGGAATAACCACAGCGAGATTGCACCTTCCACCGCGCGGGCATACAGGAGTAACATGACCGCGTAAAACCAGCGGAGGTTCGTCGCCCCCGTTGCCCGACCGATGATACCGAGCCCGAGAACACCCAACAGAGCAACTCCAAACCCGAAGAGTCCCACACCGATCCACTGAGGGCTCGTTAGTTCAGACCGCCACCCCGGAAACTCTGCGCCTAATGTATTCCGAGCCCTATGTATGAGATGAGCAGTTACTCCTGTCCCGATAAATACGAGCGGTAGCCACCAGGGAATCGTTGAAATGAGATCGGTGAATTGGAGTTGGAATATCATCACTCATCACGAACAGAACTAATCAACGCAAGCGTGTCCAGCGACGCACTAATTGGGGCGTATACAATCAGGATGATAGCGGCAATATAGAGCGGCCACCGCAACATCGGCACCGATAGAGTAGCGATGAGAGCGATGCCCGCAGGAACCGTAACAGTAGCAATGACCCGGGTCCCATTACCCTCTGATGGGGTGTGCCGAATAGCAGTGACGATGACGACGGCCCCCGCAATGGTACAGAAGAGGCCGAGCTTCACCAAAAACTCGGTAGGAAAAGCTTCTGGTTCGAAGAGTACCTGAGCCATTGTAGTTGCGACCGACACCAGATCAATCGTCGCGATCATTTTTAAAGACGGTGTAAAGTGCTAAGACCAGAATCGCTCCAATCGCCCCCAACTGTGAGATTACTCCGTTCCAATTAATATCTATGCCAGAGGAATCCTTGGTTCTGGATGAGAGTTGATTGCTCTCAGCAGTCGTATTCTCTGTGTCTATGGGTGTGTTTGTATCTTCAATCGTTGAAGCCTCCCCGGTAAGTGCTAGGACTCTCCCCCCATCTTCTGTCCCTTCGGGAATATAAATGGTCTCATTAGAAATACTTGGAGAACCAATAATCTCATCACCCCTTTCCGAGATATGGGTCCAAATTTCATCACCATTATACGCATTCCTTGCCTGGATCTCAGTACCGTCTTCGGATATCGTCTGAAAATACACGATACCGTCCACAAGAATGGGATTATAAACCTTTGAACTCTCGGAATATTCCCATGTTGTCTGTCCAGATTCAGCATCTAAAGAAAATAGCTGAGACCACCCACCAGTATATACGTGACCGTTTCCAATAGCAAGTCCTACAGGAAGTGGAGAGCCTCCACTTTCCTCATCTAATTCAGACTCCCACTGAATATCACCTGACATTGAATTAATGGACCATACTTCGGCATTTTTATTAATTAGGTATACTGAGCCTGAACTAATTGCAATTGAAAGTACTTCTGCTCCCGTTGGAACATTCCATTTTTGACTTCCCGTACCTGCATCTATAGCATAAAGTCTGGTGTCATCGCTTCCGATATAAATTGTTTCTCCACTGATGGCAGGTGAGGTGGCTACACGAGACCCTGTTTCAAACTGCCAGTTTTCTTCACCGGACTCCGCATCAATCGCATGGAGACCATTGTCACTGCCGATATAAACTGTATTATTCATAACAACTGGTGAGGATTCGATAACCCCCCCACCGACATCCAATTGCCATTCCTCCTCTCCTGATGACGATTCAATCGAATAAACCGTCTCTTCACCGCCAAAATAAACCGATCCTGAATCAACAGCCGGTACCGAGGCTAAAATGCTCTCATTAAGATTGAACGAAAATTCAAAATTCCATATTTCTTCTCCTGTATCGGAATCAAGAGCTCTCAGACATCTGCCTTGCTCTATATAAAAGATACGACCATTTTCAACGCTCACTCCGCGAGCTATATCACCAGGATGTATTTCACTGCTCCAGAGCATCCCGATACTGTCAACTGGACCTTGTCCAGGGTGATACGAAGTTCGGCGGGGATTGGCTCCCCACATTGACCAGTCGTTTCCATTTTGTAGTGACGAATAGTTGTTTGACTGAGACAAACTAGTTAAGTTGAGCGACGAGGCAATAATGCTACTTGATAGAAATGTACGGCGGGTAGTAGATGAAGTGTCTCCTTGCATGTGTTATTGAGCCTTAGCAATCAACGTAGTATTTTCCCCGGTTAATCTTCTATTGAATGTCGGGTACTGTGGTTTAGTATAGTCGAGCAGACGCTGCCATCCAAAATTCACGATCTTCTCATCTACTAGTAGTTTGCAGATATGGAACGCCCACATGCCGTTCGTGAGGTCCCACGACCGGCCGGTGAGCATCGACGAAGGATCCTCGGTGGTGTGGCTTCCCCGAGAGACTGGCGTCTCGCTGACGACCCGGAACCACCAGAACAAGTACAAGCAGGTGACGATGGGCGACCTGATCATCGGGACGAACTATCTTAACCCCGACACTGAACTCATCGTAGTGAGCTTGGTGTGCCGTCGAAATCCCTACTCAAGCCCGTGACTCCTACTGGGGAGTCTCTGAATCATCGTCACGCGGAGGCCGTTGCGAGAGCTTGTCGAACCGGTCCTGTGCCTGCGCTTTGCGCGCTTCTGTAGCTGCTTCGTCGTAGTCTACTCCAAGGAGTGTCTCGTCAATGATCTCGATATCCAGAATTGCATCGGCGTGTCGTGCTGGGTCCGGAAGCTCGTGTTCCTCGACGGTGAGACTGTACAGTTCGTCGTCACCGTCCACTTCCAGCGTCGCCAGTGAGTCTTCAATACGGTCGACAACTGCCGTGTAGGTGCCGTCTGGGATCATGCGTATTCCTCGCTGAGGACTTCCTCACCGTCCGCGGTCGTGACGATGACTGTATCGCCACCGTTGTTCCAGATCGGGGAGCCGGCCCCCCAGTAGAGGTCACTGTCGGTATCGGCCCCGCTCCCGGTGTGCAACGTCATAGTCGCGTTCGGTGCGAGAGTGACGCCGTCAGGCACTGTGTAGGTGTGGTCGGCGGCATCCGTGACAGTCCACCCGCTCAGATCAAGCGTGTCGTCGCCGGCGTTCCGGAAGACGACATATTCGTCGTTGAGGTTCTCTCGGTCGTCGCCCGCGGCGTCTGCGTGGACGTCTTCGAGGACAAGCGTGTCATCGGTGCGTGCCGTCTCGGTCCCGCCGTCAGTCGCAACGGCCGTCGCCTGGGACGAATTGATATCGCTGTTAATCGTCGCTCGGGGGGCAACTGGATCCGTCGCCCCGGGTTCGATCGGCGTGCCATCACGAATCGAGAGCGGGTCGGTCGGCGCCGCCTGCTGTGTCTCGACGGTGACCTGCGCGCCGTCACTTGCGAGCACGATATTCCCGTGTGTCGCCGTCCAGTAGGCGGGGATGGAGCGGTCGGCGAGATGCTGGAGGACTTCCTCGTGGGGGTGGCCGTACTGGGAATCGTTCGCGCTGGAGATGACGACTGCCTTCGGACCCACTGCATCGAGCAGTGCCGCGCCGGTGCTACTCCCACTCCCGTGATGGCCCGCTTTCAGCACCGTCGCACTGAGTGCCGTGTCGTAGGTGTCGACGAGATACTGCTCCTGGTCGGCCTCTGCATCGCCCGTGAACAGGAATCGAGTCTCCCCGTAGCTGAGTGCGAGTACGATGCTGTTCTCGTTGCGGTCGCGGTTGTCGAGATACGGTTCCGGGGGTCCGAGTACGTCGACTGAGACCCCCTCGAAGGGCAGCGGGTCGCCCTCGCGCGTCTCGTAAAGTGTGACGTCGTGTTGTTCGACGGCGTCCAGATATGCCTCGTACGTCTGGGTACTCGCCGCGATCCCGGGGTCGTAGATGGCGCCGATACCGTCGCCCTCGGTCTCGTAGTAGTCGATGATGGCTGCGTTCCCGCCGATGTGGTCCGCGTCGGCGTGGGTCACGACGAAGTGGTCGATCCGGCTGATGTTGTGGTGTTTCAGGTACTGGAGGACGTACTCCCCGTCAGTTCTGAAATCGCCGGAATCGATCAGCATCGTCTCGTTCGTCGGGCCGACGACCAGGGTGCTCACTGATTGGCCGACGTTGATGAAGTGGACTTCGAGTGTGCCATTTGGTGTTGTCGCCGTTTGGGTCGTGGTCGCTGATGGCGTCGGGGTTTGGTGATCGCTGCCGGTTCCAGAGGATGAGGTATCCCCTGCACCAGCATCGGGCTGAGTTAGTCCGACACAGCCCGAGAGAACCACGAGCACGACGAAGAGACCGACGAGTAGCGAGCGACGACGAGTCACGCCGTCTGATAGGCGCGTCCGATCAAATAGTCTTGTGTTCAGGTATTGTCCCACATCGTCGATGTCCAAACGTAGGCGCTCAAATCATCGGACAATGAACGCAATCGCTACAGACTCCGTCTGAACCACTTCGACTTGTGGACCTGTGAAACTTCAACATCACTTTCTTCTAACTGTTCCACTACACCGTCCATATGCCCCCTGCCAGCGACCAAGCATCCTTGATCAAGGCTCTCGTCAGTTGCGAGGATCTCTTCGATATTTTCAGCCATCACTTCGTCTCTGTCTGAGAGGGTCCAATAGGCAAAGGGCACGGCTGGAAGAAAGCCGATCGCGATCGCAAAGACTAGAACCCCAATCGAAGTTGCCACCAGACCAAGCACAGAGAGGGCTATGGCTATCGCAGTCCAGAGCCAACTGAACGCTGTTACTGCAAAGCTCACCTCACTCGCTCGACGTTGAAGGTTCAGATCAACCGGTTCAATATGCAGTCCCCTCTTTTGAGCCACCTTCTCCGTAGCCACTCCATCAACGGGCTTGAATTGACGAGTCAAAATAAAACCGAATATCCCCCAAAACCAATCCAGAATAATCCCTGTGAGATAGAGCGCAGGGTTCCGAAGGAGTAGATTGAGCTCATCGGAATTATCGGATTCGTCACGCGGCCCTTCTACAAAGAGAACGTCAGCATCATCCGCAAATTCATCGAGTTCGTCCATCACCTTGCTGAGGCGATCTACGTGTAGCGTTCCAAAAGCGTCAACCTCCGTCATCGAGAGTGCAATCTCACCCATCACACATGAGAGTTGTCGGTGAAACTGTGAGGTCGTGATATCCTATTGGATTCCGAGTCGATAGACGTTCTTCCGGTATAGCTCCGCTATATCCTCGTAGTAGGTGTGAATGTACTCGTCGATACCGCCACGATCCTGAATTGACATCGCTCCGGCCGCATCCCCTCGCATATACTTGATCAGTTCGCGGTTCAGGTCCTGTTGCACCCGCCAGTAGGTCGTGAAATAATGACGACCGTAGTGGCTCGTCACTGCCCGGTTCTGCTCCGTTTCGGTGTATTCGGGATGGAAGGCATCCTTCCAGACCGCGTTGATATCCTGCTTCCGGAGGGGCTCGTGCCGTGATTGAGAGAGGAATACGTGTGAGCCACCGGTATCCGGCCGAATGAGCAGGTAGCGACGAAGGATAGCTCCAAGTTCGGAATCGATCGGAAGGAGCCGCGGCCGTGGGGATTTGTTCCCGTCACGGTCGTGCGGAATGTACACCGTGTTCTCGTACTCCGCCAGCCGCGGGTTTGAGCCAAGTTCCGGGTAGTGATCGTTGAGATCTGCACCCTCGATATCGATATCAGACAACTGTAAGTTACAGACTTCCGTTGCGCGGAGACCGAGTTTGAGCTGGAGGCCGATGATGGCTCGGTCACGGAGGTCGGTGACCGACGCCAGGACATCACGAATTTCAGTGACCGACATCTGTGGCGGCTCTTTGCTCTCGGCCTCGCCGAACGCGATCGTAGTCTTGGCGAGGGCGATCGGGTTGAACTCCTGCGGATGGGGGAACGACGGGGCGGCTTGCCAGTAGCGATAGGCGTCGTTCAGTTTCCGGATTTTCTCTTTGACCGTATCTGGATGGTTCCCTTTCTCATCGAGTTCGTGCCGAGCGAACGCCTGTACGTGCGACTCGTTCGGACAGGCCGGATGCCGGTCCTGCTCGGTCATGAACGCGCGCCATTGACGGAACACCCGGTCGTATCCGTCACGGGTCCGACCGGTAATCTCCCGGTTGGAGAGTACCTCTTCAGTGAACACCGCGAAGGGATCGGCGTCAAGCTGCCGGAACGTTGCCTCGTACTCGGCCAGCGGATCACGTTCCTGATCGAATGCGGCCGCGAGTTCTGCCCGCTGAGTGTCCGGATCGTGATCGTCACTCATCGGTTCTCCCTCCCATCACGCCGGGACAGTTTTTCAGCCCAGATATCGCCGGCCGCGCCCCCCTCGGCAGCCGCCATCAACACCGGCTGATAGGAATGTGGGTGGTCCGTGTGTCGCTGCAGCCACCAGTAGAAGCGTTCGATACGAACCCAGTACTGGTTATATGCTGTCTTGAGTTTCATCCGATCCGTCAGGGCGGCCATCCACGTCTCAACATCGGCAGGTGTGGCGAGCGCGTGATGGCGACCGCGCTCGGCCATGTGTTCTTTCCAGTACCGGCCAGCCCGCCGGGCGTCCTCCTTGAACCGGTCCGAGTCGAACCGCTCGAAGAGATACTCTGTGAGGAACGTCGTCCATACGTCCCGATCGGCGTATGCCTCGGCGTGTTGCTGGAGTCGTCTGTGGTCCGGCACCTCGTCGAGTCGCTTGTACACCCCCATGCGATCCATCGGGTCGGTCGATTTGTGTCCACGGCTCATCGGTACTCACGCCTCATCATCGGAGGACCCAGTGTGGTCTCGGAAATTCCAGCCACGGCGGTAGAAGCCAACGACAGTGACGGCTTGCATTGTGGGTCGTGACTTCGGCGATACAACTGACTCCGTTTCTTCTGAATTGCTCCGTTTCATCGGTCTCGATATCGATAGTTCCGAACGCACCTCGAAGGAGCGCCGGCACCCATCGCCGGCGCAAATAAACCGTACCGTTGCGGATCACTACTGTCCTGATCGCGTGGCATCGCCGTCCGGTTGCCCCGTTCTCCTATTTCAATCACAGGGCGTCCGGGAGTGGTACCCGTTCTGTGGACGGGAGCGCGATTCGACCGGAAGATAGGGGCCGCTCCAGCAGTTTTCCCGGTACCCCCCTCGCTATTGACCTGCGTACGGTCTGATTGCGTCACTGAGGGGTCGATGTGAGTGCTGCAATCTCGAATTCGCTCCCTCGAACCCGCAATGGAAACCACCCCTCCTCGGCGACCCCGAGCAACGCTTCGGAGAACCCCTCCTCGTCGTTGCCGGCCTTCGCAGTCCGGATCCAGTTCACTTCCCGGTCGCTCAGCCCGAACCACTCCGAGAGCGTCTCCGTCTCCTCCTGGACGCGGTGGATCAGCGTGAGCGAACACAGATCCGCGATCGTCTTGGCCTCGGGCGTCAGGGCGAACTCGCCGCCGGTCTGCGTGATGAATTGTAGGGACAGATCGTAGTGGCGACTGTGCCGGACCGCGGTCTCCAGGAATTCCAGCGAGGTCGCGTCGTTCAACAGGTAGTGGGCCTCGTCGATGGCGAAGACGACCCGCTTGTCCGTCCCCTTCGCGCGCTCGTAGACGGCGTTGAACAGCACCTGCATCATCAGACTCGTCTCCGAGCGACCGGTCGCGCCCTCCTCCTGGTGGAGGTCGAGATACAACACCGGCGAGTCCAGATCGAAGCTCGTCCGCTGGGCGAGGTTGGCGAGATCGCCACCCTCCCGAAATGAGGGTCGCAGATCCGTCAGCAGCGTCTGGGCGTCGCTCTGAACTTTCTCCTGTTCGCCCTCGGTGGCGTAGCCGAAGTCTTCGGGTGTGTCGAGTATGTCTTCGAGAACCGCGATCACGTCCCGTACCGTCGGCGACTCGTTGTCGTGGGTCGCCGGGTCCTTGGTAATCCCCTGGCGTTCGTAGGCCTCCTGGATCGCCCGGCGAAGGGTTTGCTTGCGGTCGGCCAGCGGGTTCGCGGCGACGTGTTCGAAAAAGGTCTCGAAGAAGGTGAGTACCCACGAGAGTTGCTCGGCCCACGGATCCAGGTCGGGCACGTTCTGCAACACGTCGTCAGGGGTCGCGCGGAGTTCGAGCGGGTTGAGCCCGCGGGTGCCGCCGACTGTGACCCGCTCGCCCCCCAGCGCGTCGTTCACGCCGGCGAACCCACCCAAGGGATCGAGCATGATGAGGATCGTGTCCTGGTCGTACATCGCCCGTCGGAGCAGCTGCAGTTTCGTCGAGAATGACTTCCCGGCGCCGAGTTGCCCGATTACCATCGCGCAGTAGCCCGTCTCGCGTTCGAACCGGTCGAGGATGAGTGGGCTCTCGTTGAGCGCGTAGGTGCCGTACTCGATGCCCGGTTCGGCGAACGCGCCGGCGACGAACGGGAACATTGCGCCGACGGCACCGGCGAGCATCGGCGTCGTCGTGTCCAGCGACTCGTTGAGCTTGTCGACGCCGACCGGGCTGGCCGAGACGAACGAATCGAGTTGCGTCCATCGCGGCGTGACCGGTGTGAGATTCGTCGGGGACTGGCGCGCCGTGTTCGTCACGCTGTCAGTGTTCAATTCGTCTCGCGAGTCCTCCTGGACGGCGAGATACATCGAGACGTCGAACGCTTTCATCGACGTGTTCCGCAGGGCGTCGTACAGCGCCTGGTAGTCCTGCAGATCCTTTGCGACGCCGCGGGCGCCGGCCTTGCGCTTCTCTTCGAGGTACTCGCGGTCGGCTTCCAGGTCCTCGATCGTGTTTTCCAGCGTATCCAGCGTGGCGTTCGTGTCGCGGGGCGAGATGTGGAGGCTGATGTCCGTCCGTCTCGTAGCCGCGGTCGAATACAGCGTCTCGAAGAGGCCGTCTCTCGGACGATCGGGGTATTCGCCGACCCACAGGGTTCGGGCCCACTGGTCGCCGGTCCGGACAGCGCTGGGTTCGGTCTCGATACTCGACGGTGTGACGACCGTCCGGTGAATGTCGGGGATCTCCGGGACCGGATCAGACTCCTCGGTCGTCGGGTCGTACGCGACGCTGACTCGGTCGGTGTCCGGCGCCTCGTCGGCAGCCTCGGTCGTGGCGTTGCCGTCACCGGATGTCTGGGCGTCGCCGTCCTGACTGTCGTCGGCCGCCTCGTCCCCACGGGTCGGGATCACCGACAGCAGCGTTTCGATCATCGCTCGGGCCCTCCGACGATCCCCTGGGTACGAAGCAACCGGTCGAGGTCTCCGTAGGCCATCGACTCGTCACTCCAGTACTCGCCGATAATCTTGGTGGCCTCGGTGGCGTCAACCCGGTGGGCCGTACACCCCTCGATACCGCGGAGCCCCGACCGGACGCGGTCGAGCCGGTCGTCGAGTTCGTCGATCAGCGCCTCGCGTTCGACGGCTGCTCTGGGCGCGAACAGTTCGCGGACGAACAGCCCCAGGACGGGTAACTCGGCGAGTTGCTCGGCGATACTCGCCTGTTCGAAGCGCACCTCTTCGGGGGAGACCGGAACGACGACGTAGTGGTCACGGATGGTCATCCGCCGGTCGGCGAGTTCCCGCTCGTACCACTCGATGTAGTTCTCGATGAGCGACTCCAGCTGGGGATTGGCGTCCACGTCGGGATCGTCGAGCCGCGACTCATAGCGAGCGAGATGCTTCTCGACGGGAAACGGTTGGGTCGTCGAGTAGATCTGGATCGGGAACTCCACGGTCGTATTCAGGAAGTCCTGGAAGGAGTCGGCCTTCTGGGTCCATTCCTCGTCGGTCGCCAAGGCCATGGTCGGCGGGATGACCTGCACGAGGCCGACCATCGCGCCGTCGGTCCGTTCGATAGCCCCACGGTCGGGGTAGACGCGTTCGATCTGGGTGTACGCTCTGGCCGCCTCGTGATCGATCTCGCTGGCCCCGGCGTGAAAGCCAACCATCGACGTGACCCAGTCGGCGCTGGTGGTGTACGCTGGCGTCAGGTAGACGAAGATTGCACCGACCGCGATCATGAGCCCCGCGAGCGGTAGCGTCAATCCATCCAGTTGGTACCCCTGGATGGCCAAGTCCGACGGGAGTACGATCTGGACGACCAACACGACCACGACGCCGGGGAACAGCGCGACGGCCAGGTCGGTCAGCGTGTAGCTACCCAGTAGTTTCGTGCCGGTGCCGAGCGATTTCGGGATTCGCTTTGCCGGGTTGCGGTTGTCCATCGTTAGCGAATGTAGCGTGGTTCGTCGTCGATCGCACTGCGCTGGTCGTCGTCAGTCGAGCGCTCGCCTGTTCGAGCCGGGTCGCGAAGCGCACCGAACTCGTCGTCGCGGTCGCCGGTGTCGCTCGTGGCCGCGGTGTCTGCTTGGCCGTCACGGGTCGCGGTGTCGTTCGTCATATCCGCAGCGCTCTCCGTCGCGCCGCCGTCCGGGCGTGGATCCGTGTGTTCGGAGCGCCGGAGCGCGCCTCGGAGTCGTGACCCAGAGTCGTTGAGTCGCGATCCCGCCGCGTGGGCGCGCGATGAGCCTGAACCGAACACAGCCTGGCCGTCGGGTTTGATCGCCGCCTTCCCGCGGGCTCCGCGAACGAAGTTTCGCCCGCGGTGGACCGCGGACTCACCGTAGTCTCGTGTCCGCCCGAGTCGCGACCGGGCGCGCCGGCCGGATGCGTGATGGGAGGCACTCTGGGCCATGAAGAAGATCGACCCGGCTTGCCAGAAGAGGACGAACGGCGAGACGATGGCGACGATTGGGATGACGAGAGCGGTAAGCCAAGCGCCTATGCCAGAGAGTGAGATCTCGAAGTTAGCACCCAGGATCTTAGCTAGTCGAAATAGAATCACCACAGGAATCGTCATGAACAGGAATGGTACGTAGAAGCCTGCCAGCCGCTTCATAAACTTGGACACGAGAGAAAATGGACCCACACCAGGGATCCATAGCGCAATTACAATGGGCATCATGAGAGTGAAGAGATACAGAACAATCTCTCTGATAAAATAGATCAGGACAACAAGTGCAAACAAGAAGAAATCCACAGAGAGCGTGATCGCGACTACTAGAGCTCCGAGGGATCCAAATGAAAGAGTCTGGAACAACTCAATGTCGGACAAGTCGGGGGCAAGAAAGAGTGAGAGTTCCTGTGTGAACTGACGAGCAAATCCATCCATCCACCACCAGGAAAGAATCCCTAGGAGACCTGCGAACGCACGACGTTTTAGTTTAGTCCGATGGTAGCTACTGAAGAGATAGCTTGTTGATTCAAGCAGAATAACAAGTCCAACTGCCAGCGCCCAAATGAGCAACGACAGTGGCACGATCGTCTCCCAAAAATATCCGTAGATACCAGGCCAAGAGTTATTTGTCGGTTCGGAAAAAATTCGGTTAGGATGTGGAGTTCCGACGATGATTTCGATGATGTCATCTCCATGCCGTTCAATGATTGCTTCAAGCGGTTCAAATAGAACCTCAAGTGCCCTCTTAATTGCCCAGACGATGACCTCACCAAGAGCGCTCCCTCCACTTGAACCACCACTGCTCTGGGCGGTTACTCTTCCGGAGAAAATGGCCACTGTGGCACCCAATAGAGATACTCGCTGAAACCAAACTCCCCTACCCATCTGAAACAGCCCCCTCAATTGGATTGATGGATATATCACTGCATGACACTCGATAGAGTTGCTGAAGCTCTTCTCCAGACAAAGTCGCGCGAAACGTTTGATTAGCGTTTTCTCCAACAGCACTGTATGCGGTCAGGCTGAATTCCACTTCCATTCCCCCGCAGTACTCATCACCAGACAGTTGGAAAGGGGGCCACCTGCCACGAAATACCTGCTTCTCAGAAGGTTCTAGAATAGTTTCTACTCTGGATTCAGGCATCTCAAGTGCCTGTAGCGGTGAATTCTTCGGATGATCATTTCGGGGGCGGTGGGTCGCATTAGGGGTACCCTCGTATGCCAAGTAATAGATCCACGTTGGAGCAGTTCCAGAGTTTTCTACAGTTACCGACAGATTGCCACGGTTCTGAGGGATATCATCACCACCGGAATATTGCTTAGTAGAGAGTATGTCAAGCTCTGGACGCAGGTTAATATTGGTCAACGTGACTTCGTCACCATCCCGAACCCCTACGAGCTTGTTTTTGCCTGGCGTGTAGTGTTTTCCAGAGAATAGATCGAGCAGAGCTAATTTGACGGATTCAGTGTTGCCATTGATAGAGGTAGAGCGAAAAATTCCGCCGTCAGGACCTTTCAACTTTAATTCCGAGATCGAATTGTTTGACTGGAGTTCCACAACCAGATGGCGACCCTCTATTGATGTTCCAATGATTGGTGAATTCGAGCCAGAGAGACTGGTAAGATTTGAACAACCAGCCACACCCGCGGCTGCGACCGCCAGCCCGCTCCGCAGGAAGCGCCGTCGGGAACGATCACCACCAGTCATAGTCCCCTCCATGGCGGCCAGACAGGCATGCCTGTGACCCGGTCGATGAGGAAGACGGCCAGCAGGAACAGCCCGACCGGGACCCCGGCGCGGTACAGATGTCGAACCAGGGTTAGCACGGTCCCTTGCACGCTGGCCGAGTCGGAATCGCCCACGTAGGAAGTCGGCCGGAGCCACCAGTCCCAGGGGACAAACCGCGCCGTGATCGCACCGGCCGGTCTGTCGATGGTCGTCGTCACCGTCCCGTCGCGATCGGTCTCGATGCGCTCGCCGGCGAGGCGGACGTACCCCTGGGTATCGGTGGTCCGGATAGGCGACCCTGTCTCCGCGTCGCGAAGTGTCACACGGACGGTTGCCGTTCGCTCGGTCGTGTTCAGGACCGTCAGCGTGAGATTGCTCCGATGGATGGTGATCTCGGTGAAATACTGCGGGTCGAGCTCCCATTCGGTCCCGCGAACCAGTCCGGCGATAGTCACGTCCGCCATCCGCGCATCCGATGTCTCGAAGCGGGTCGCTAACCGATAGCTCGCGGTGTAGGGCTGTTCGAGGACATCGAGGTTGACCGTCTCCGGCAGCGTCGGTGGCCGCTGTTGGCGCCCCGAAACGTCGAGCAGCGACACGGTGTCGGCCGGTGCGACGGTCGGACCTGTCTTGATCGGATATGCCGAGAGACCCAGTGGATGGACCGGCGAGTGAGAGCTGTTCAGCCCGTCAGCTGTGGCTTTCACGAGCCGATCCCAGCCCGGATCGCGAGCCGAATAGAAGCGCCAAACGCCGTTGACACGCCCTTCGGGCAGTCGGTAGCCCAGCCAGGGAGCAGTCTTAGCGATCAGCAGCCCCAGGTCGCCGTTGGGATAGCGGGCGTAGGCACCGCCCGCCAGCAACGAATACGCCGTCACTTCGACCGAATCGGCGACGGTAAGCGACTCGTTGACCGTCGTGGTGTTGGTCGTCCACTCGGTACAGACCGTCCGCGTGGTGTTTTTGATGGTGAGGTTCACTTCAGTCCGATCCGAACACCACCGACGGGTTCGCGTGAGCGACGCCGAGATGTTCGCCTCGACGCTGAGTGTGTGGGTCCCACCGCGGTCGCCACGGAGGTCGTAAGCGAACCGCTGGGTGTGGGCGCCGCCGTGTCTCGCCTCGCGGTCGCCGTCGACGAGCAGGTCGGTGTACTCGACAGTGTGGTCGCTGAGCGACCAGGAGATGGTCTCCCACTTCGAGTCCGAGTCCGCGGGTACCGGAACCCGGTAGTCGAGCGTCGCCAGCACCTGTCCCTGCGTGGCGACGTATCGTGGCTGGCGATCGGGCGTGAGCCGGACCGTCGTCGACGGCTGGACGGTGAAGATCTCGACGTAGGCGTCGCGGATGACTGTGCCGTCGGTCGGTGTTGCGGCGCGTGGGTAGACGGACGTGTCGACGCCGGTCGTCGGGAAGCCCGATAGCTCGTTGCGGTTGTGGGTCGCGACGGCCGCGGGCGGTTTGTTGAACGGGATGTCCGTCGTCGCAGCGAGTGACCGAGCGGCCGACCCGCTCCGGTTGCGAAGCTCCGACCGGTTCACAGTATCGCGGTCTCGGGACCACAGCGCCCGACTGCCGTCGTGGTGGTCGGTGATATTGGGGGCGACCACGCCTGTGTCGCTAGGTCGGGCGACCGATTGTGTCGCCACCAGCGCACTCACGACGAGGAGTGTAGCGACCCCGAGGCCGGTTCCCAGCGGGCGGATCAGAGGCTGCAACTCGATCCACCCGCCACGACGGACGTGAGGATGAACGTCAGGATCGTCGTCCCGAGCGGCGCGACGATGACGCCCCAGACGACACCCTGGACACGCATCGATTTGAGGGTCTTCTTCGTGTCCGCACGCCGGAAGAGTGGGATCGCGACCGTCGCCCCCAGCGCGACGAGGCCGCCGACGAGCGGCCCGCCGAACTGGATGAGCGTGAAGAGATTCCGGATCGTGTCGGCCATGTTCGTGTCACAGAACGCCGAGCCGGTGGACTGTGCGCTCACCGGCTCGACCGCGACGAGTGCGAGCGTGCCGACGACGAGCGTGAGTTTCGTGACGCGCCCCCAGCGCGTCGTGGCATCCGTGTGACCCTGTTCCCCTGTCTGAGCGGGTTCGGAAGTCTCGTGCATGGTTCCAGCGTCGCCACTCTGCAGCCCGCCGTTCCCCCTCGAACAGCGGGTGAGTGGGACTGTCACCTGTTGCTACAGACACGTTATCATAAATATCTTATTCTCTAATTGCACTTTCGTAAATAATGATTGTCGAGAGGTCCACAGATAGTGATCGGGTAGTAACTGCTGGGGTCGTCGTCGCCTGACGCGAGACGGGACTCTTACTCGGGGAGGGTTTTCCGGCCAGTGCGGACACACTCCCAGCAGGGAAAGTCGTCGAGACAGTCCGCACACTCCTCGCGGTCGGTGGTTGCAGACTGCCTGTCGCAGTCAGTCGGTTCGTCGCTCGGAGTCGTGCCACTGGTCGGCGTGGACTCGAGCTGGCCGCCATCCGCAGCGAGGGTGCCCGGGGCTGCCTCGACGGCGTCGAGTAATGGGCGTCGGATCGCGACGGCGACGCGATGTTTGCAGGCGCCCTCGTACTGTTCGTCGGCGGGACACTCGCAGTGGGTGGGTAGACCGCCCTCGACGGTGACGCGATACTCGTGGTCGCTGGGGTCAGGATGGCTGCCGTTGCGGACGACGACGCCACCGTCGGTGAGCGTGAACTCGAAGGCTTCGTACTGGGCGCGCTTTGCGACACGGGTCGAGAAGGTCAGGTGTTCGAGCGGGTGCATCCTATCGGAGCGCCCGATCGTGAGCGCCCCGCCCCTCGGGGGCGCCGACAAACGGAGCGTGCGGTCGCTACCCGACCTCGTAGGTCGCGATGGCTGCGTGGCCGCAGGCCGGACAGCGGTCGCACCCGGCGTCGACACCTTCGCCACAGCGCCGACACTCGTGGACGCGCTCGGGGTCGTCGGCCAGCAGGCGGTCGCTGATCCAGTCCCGGATCATCGCGCCCAGTCCTCCCGGTCGGCTTCGATGGTATCGCGATGCGTGCGGACGGTATTCGGGGTCACGTCCGCCTCGCGCGCCACCTCCTGCTGGACGACATCGACGCCGTGGTCCCGGCAGGCGACGGCAAGTGCGCCCGCAGCGAACCCCGCAGGGTGCGTGCCGAGACTCGCGCCGGCCGCCCACGCTCGTTCGGCCAGCGCGCGAGCGTGAGACTCCGTTTCGGCCGGGATATCCAGCGCCGAGGCCAGCGCTGGGAGGAACGCCCGCGGCCGCTGTGGTGGAGCTGGCAGCCCCAGCTGTTCGTTCAACACGTCGTAGGCGTTGGTGACCTTGCCCTGTGTACATCGGGCGACCGACGCGACCTCGCCGAGGGTGCGTGTGGCCTCCGTGCATCGACAGACCGCATAGACCGCCGCGGTCGCGACCGCCTCGATCGAGCGGCCGCGCAGCAGATCCGCCTGCTGGGCGCTCCGGAAGAGCGCGCTAGCCTGCTCGCGGTGGTCGTACTCCAGGCCGAGCGCGCCGACGATGCGAGCGATCTCCGTACAGCCGTGACCGAGGTTGCGCTCGGCCTTCGAGCGCCACTTCGCGCGGGTGTGCTCGCGGCGCAAGCGACCCAGCTGGCGCCGTTTGCGGTCGGAGAGGGCGTTGCCCTTGCCGTCGGTCGAGTAGCCGATCGTCGTCGAGAGGCCTCGGTCGTGACGCGCCTCGGTGAGCGGCGCGCCCGTCCGTCGCCGGTCGGTGTCGTCTTCGTCGAATGTGCGTGGCCCGCGTCGGTCGACGCGGCAGGCGTCGACGACGAGCCCGCAGTCGGTACACCGGGTCTCGCCGCCGTCGGTTCTGAGTCGCCCGTCGCATTCGGGACAGTCGTCGGCTGGGATCGATCGGCCGGTCTGTTCGTCGAAGTCGCTTTCGTAGGGTTCTGTCGTCGCCATCGAAAGTCAGCGCGAGGCCTGTCTGTGGCCCCCGCACCCCTCTCGGGGGTGACAAACCCGACCGTCGGGACACACCGGATTTCGAGTGAATCGCGATAGCTTACCAACAAGCGGTGGTCTACAGACGAGCAACAACGGTATCGAGGATCTTCATACGATGTCACTAACAGTTCCTGTCCCCAGAGCGTACGTCGTCGATGCGCCGCACCTAGAACGAGAGATCAGGCTTCGGTCGATGGCTCAAGATAGGCCGCCAAGGCATCGACGACCGTGTTGACGAACGATTCGCTGAGTCGGCCCTGCCGTCGAACGATCGCGGCATGCTTCGGCGAGGCCACCGTCCACGGCGAGGCGTAGCTTTGGCGAGGCATTCCCCCCTCGATCCAATCGGCGTCATCGAGAGGGATACCCTCGTCGTGGGGTGTCGTCGTCAGCGTGACCGTCATATACTCTTCATCGCCAAACGGGTGGCTATCGTTGTTCAGAATTAGCCACGGTCGCGGATTTTCCCCCGATTTGAACGGATCCGGGCCCCAGACGACATCGCCACGCTGGTAGCTCATTCAGGATCGTCGTCGACGGCGTGTTCCAGCCACTCATTCATGTCCTCTTCACCGAAGCGGTCGTTTGCGGCGCGCGTACTCTCGACCATACTCGTGTAGGCGGCCACCTCGTCGGCCTCTCCGACCGCCCAGTAGTTGCCCTTGTGACGGACGAGCCCGCGGTCTTCGAGGCGCGAGAGAACGACGCTGATGCTCCCAGATTTCACTTCCGTCGCATCGCGGATCTCCCCCTGGGTGAACGCCTGATTGGGATGGGCAGCGAGAAACCGCATCACACGATCGGCGTTCGTCTCCCCGCTGTGCTGGAGGTGATCCTCCGGGGTGGATTCGAACGTCTCCATGTCGATGGGCATGTGTATTTTCTTGTCTCTGAGTGTATTAGGTGTATCGACGTATTTCTTGTCCGGGAGGCCGACTGCCAGAATCGGTCGGCCGTGCTGTTCGTTGACCGTCCAGTGGGAGGGTTCTGTCGTCGTCATCAGTAGTCGCACGAGGCCTGTCCTGCCCCCCGAACCCCTCTCGGGGGTGACAAACCCGACCGTCGCGCCGCCCTCCGTAAGAAGAGGAACAAAGGTGGTCTGACCGTGACACGTCGCACAGGTCTGGAACTGAACGGAACGTCCGGACGACGTCGCCGCCGACCCATTCAAAGCGCGTGCTAGCGCCCCAGGTCGTCTCAAACCGAGGCAGTCGACTCCGAGCCGTCGCCCCGTGGTAACCCGAACTCGACTTCGATACGGACGGTGTCGTAGGGAACATAGGGCATCTTCGCGCGTCCGTCCGTCTCGAAGTGGACGATCTCGTACTCGGCCAGCAGGTGCAGGTCGTCGTGGACGTCGTGTACGTCACGGGTGAGGCGGCTGGCGAGATCACGGATGCTCTCTGGGGGCTGTTCCATCACCGCTTCGAGCAGTTCCATTCGTCGGTCAGTAAGCAGTTCGCGCAGTCGGGAGCGGTCCTCGAAGTTCACGACGTGCGGAACCGCCTCGCCTTGCTCCCAGCGTTCGGCACGCTCGACTGCCGCTGCCTGGGCCTGTTCCGACGGCAGCGACGTGATTCGGAGCGTCGAGGGGTACTCGACCTCCTCAGCGTCGGGAGTGAATTCCTCGTGCGTGGGTTCGGTGTTAGTTTCGTTGCTCATAGATGTCATCCACCTCGGTCCGGAAATCGTCGATTAGGTCGGCAAGGCCTGTAAACTCCAGGGCCTCAATGTCGCCGTCGGGCGTGTGTCGGTGATGCCGGCCGATATCAGGGTGGTGTGGCGCGTTGTCAAACCGGAGGAGTGAGTCTCCCTCAGCGCTGGTCTACTGAAAGCTGTATTTCAGCCCCTCCGGGAAGTCCTCGCTCTCCGGGACCTGCCAGGCAACCATCTCGTATTCGCTGCCATCCGGCTTCTCACCCTGGTCCCGGTACAACTCCGTCGCTGGCATCGTCTCCGTACTGTTGGGATGTGACCCCAACAGTGTTAAGCGTTCCTCCGATTGGATTCGAGACCATGCCGGCCAGCGCGACAGGCCTCAACGACGAGGCCACATTCGGTACACCGGGTCTCGCCGCCGTCCGTTCTGAGCGGACTGACGCACTCGGGGCAGCCGACTGTTGGGATCGATCGGTCGTACTGTTCTTCGAACGTTCGCTGGTAGGGTTCTGTCGTCGCCATCAGTGGTCAACGCGAGGCCTCTTGTGCCCCCCGCGCCCCTCTCGGGGGTGACAAACCGACCGTCGCGACACACCGGGTTTCGAGTGTATTCCCGTCCCAACTGCCATGAACCGAACTCCGAGACGCTTACTGCTGTTCTCTCGTTGCCAAGGCTCCCTACTCAAGGCTACCGAGAGACAACGGGGCGAAAGTCTACTGGTCGGCACTCACAACTAGTGGACGGGCGCGTTTCCGAAACGTGGCTACTGGCGACTCAGAGAAACGGATTGTCGGCTGTTGCGAGACGGGTAATCCCGTCGATTTCGTCGAAGTCGTCGTCGAAGGAGTAGAGGTACTCGATGTTTTCGCGCTGCATGTAGGCGACCAGCGTCGCATCAACGAACGAGAGCGAATCGTACTGCCGGAAGAGCGCCTGTGCAGCGTTGAAATCAGACTGTGGCGCATGTTCGACGGCGAAGTGCGCGCCCTCGACGAGTCGGGTCAGCATCTCGTTCGCTGTTCCAGCCCCAAGCTTCTCACGTGCGATGTTCAGTACTTCGGCGACGACGTAGTTCGTCACGATCCCGTCGGGGAGATCTCCATGGTCGACTCCGTGGACGATACGTCGGCCTCGGTCATGGTACTCGTCACGTGCGCTCGCACTGGCAAACAGGACGTTCGTATCGAGCAGTGCGACCGCCATCACTCGGCGCCGAAGTCGGTCTCGGCCTCAACCGCGTTTGTTTCGCCGGCGTCAACTGGTTCGAAGTCGTCGAAGACACCCTCTCGTTGATGCACGACTTCGACTGCCAGCGTCCCCTCCTCGTTGACGGTCCACCGGAGTTTGTCACCCGGCCCGATATCGAGGTTCTGACGGATGTCCGCGGGGATCGTGACCATCCCTCGGTCGCTCACTTTTGTCTCCTCCGTCGCCATACCTGTCGTAGACGCGTTCTGCTTATACATGTTACTCCACATGTGGTCTGTCTACTCGATCAACTGAGGCTTGCGGACGATCAGCTCCTCGGTGTCGTCGACCCACGCGTCGAGCGTGCTGGCCATGTACTCGATGGCTTCCGCCCAGGTGAACACACCCCGATCGAGCATGTCGCCGACCGTAGCTTTCAGCCCGCGGAACTCCCCCTGTGCGAAGCCGTCGCCGACGGGCTCGCTCTCGTACCAGCGGACGGTTCTGAGTGCGCCGTTGCCGACCGTCGGCGCGTCGTCGATCGCCTCGCAGTCGTACTGCAGTCCAAAGTAATGCGTGCGATAGGCGGTGACGCGACAGTCGCTGTCGACGACGTAGAACGCCTCGTGATGCAGGAAGTCGAGATAGTCGTCGATGATCTCGTCGATAGTGACGCGAAGGGCCCACGGATCGATGTCGACCTGTCTCGACGGGAAGTCATGGGCGTCGAGGACGCGGTCGACGCCGCGGTCGGTCGTGGCCTCGCGAAGTCGTCCGTGAACGGTGCGGAGCGATTCGTTCGGGTCGTCGCCGCCGAAGGGGGTTTCGGCCGTGATGGCTGGCTTGAGCCTGAGGTCCTGGGCGCCCCAGTGCGAGTAGTGGCAGTTGTACGTGCTATCCGGTCGTTCGTACGCGAGAAGTGCGCGATGTCCCATTGGTACTCCGCGAGGGGCTGGTCCCCCCGCACCCCTTCCAGGGGGCGACAAACGAACCGTGCCGTCGCACACCGGACTTTGAGGAGGCAGAGGCCCCGCGGAGTTCGGCCGTCGGAATCACCACGATATCCGGAATTATTTCGATGTGTGACTCGACGGTCGCGGGAGTTCTCGGTCGAACGGTTCCTGTCTGATGGCAGCGACACGGAGCGGTCGGGTTCTTCGCACTGCAAGGTGGTCGGTCTCCGATAGATTCACTCGGTTCTCCCCGAGTCCATGTCGAGCGACGTACTGACTTCGGCCGATGAGTCGGCCACTGCGTTGGCGAGTTCGGTGCCGAGGCCACCCGCAAGCGTTGCGACCTGTGTTTCGGCATCCGACGACTCGGTCAGCCGAAGGACCACGTCACTGAAGCTCTCGTGGTCCCGCCTCGCCGCCGTGAGTCGCTCGTGCGCTTCGTTCGTGAGCGAGATCGTTTCCTTCCCCATGGTTGGCGCTACGCACACACACGGTCTTTGCCTTTCGGTGAGGGTGACACATAGCGATCCACAGACCTGTTCTTCGATCTCCTCTGATTCGCTCAGTATAGGTGATGGAGTGAGCGATCGCGGTGGCGCACGCTGGCGAGCGTACCCGAGTCCTGCGAGGGCCGCGATTCCAAGCCGTGCGAGGGACGAACGAGGGAACGGAGCGACCGAGTGAGTCGGCTGGGGAGGTGTGTGGCGCTGTGCGGTGCTGTGCTGTCCTGGCGGACTGAAAGGGCGAGGTGCGCTCGCGACGGAGTAGCGTCGTCTCTGTCGGCGCTATTCGAGCGACTGCAGGGAGCGAGAATATCCGACAGAGCGACCGCGAGCGCGCCGAGGGCTTTCAGCGCCTGCTGTCGAGTGCGGTTGCTGTCGAGTCCGCTTCTTTCACGAGATACTCGACTGCAAAGCCCGCTCAACAAGCACACGCACTGAACAGGAGAGTCACCCTGGATAGTCCTGAAATCAATCGCATCGTTACTCCATGGTACGCCTGAACTTCGTGAAGCGGAACGAGGAGTCCGAGTGCATGACTGGCCGCAAAAGTAGCTCTCACTGGAACGGCTGCTGATACCTGATAGTGACCTTCGGACCGGAGACGTACCGACGAGAGGTGCGGCCCCCAAGACGGACTCGGGGTATCCAGCGAGTCGCGAACTCAGATCCCCAAGTGCGTCTGGACTCGTTCCGGTTCGTAGGCGGCTTCGATCATAGTGGGGCTTGTATCGACGACGAGTGACAACCCGCCATCTGGGCGCGCATCGACGCGGGATACGGGCGCTGTCGTGAGGGCCTCACGACCGTACCGTTCGACCACGTGGGGCGGGAGTAGCTGCAGCCATGCTATCATCTCGATACTGCCGTCACGAACTGCAGCTGCCGACAGTGTCTCATCGAACCCGGGATCGGACAACACGTCCACGTCACCGGGCCCGAGACCGGCGACATAAATCGGCTCGTGTCCGGCCGCCACGAGCCGGTCGTAGAACGCCTCGACAAGTCGGATCAGTTGCTCCGAGTGGGCGAGCACGTCCGACTCGTCATTGAGGCCCTGTCGAACGTCGAA
>ENA-ORCR01000415-ORCR01000415.1-marine-metagenome-genome-assembly--contig:-NODE-415-length-25289-cov-3.464818_pt1 | contig 25289 bp, 22 predicted proteins | sample MGYA00237782_ERZ508514 | MGnify/ENA primary metagenome ERZ508514 (study PRJEB26185, sample SAMN06268960) | marine metagenome | isolation source: Eden Landing Ponds, San Francisco, CA, USA | place...
GCCGCGTCGTCGACGTGGACGAACGGCCGCCAGTTCGACCCGTCGCCGTACACCGTCAGCGGGCGGCCCGTCACCGCGCGGAAGACGAAGTGATTCACCACGAGGTTGAACCGGACCGCAGGCGAGTAGCCGAAGTTCGTGGCCATCCGCAGGGCGGTGCCGGTCATGTCGTACTCCTCGCAGTAGTCGGCGAGGAGGTCCTCGGACTCGTACTTCGTCTCGGCGTAGGGGTTGATCGGGTCGGGCTCGACAGACTCGTCGATGTCCGTGCTGGTCGCGCGGCCGTAGATGTTGCACGAGGAGGCGAACACGACGTGGTCGACGCCGAGCTTGCCTGCGGCGGTGAGGACGTTCTCGGTCCCGTCGTAGTTGACGGCGAAGGTCTCCTCGCGGCGGTCGTGCGTGCTCGCCGCGCCCGTGATGGCCGCGAGGTGGACCACCCGGTCGACGCCGCGCATCGCGCTCTCGACGTCGCCGTACTCGCGCACGTCGCCCCGGCGGAAGTCCAGGCCGTCGTCGAAACAGCCGAACAGGGCCCGCGGCGACCCGGAGACGAGGCTGTCCATGACGACCACGCGGTCGACGTCGTCGTCGGCCTGCAGTTTCGGGACGAGGTGGCTGCCGATGTAGCCACAGCCGCCGGTGACGAGTACGTCCACGGATTACTCCTCGGCGTCCCAGTCGTCGAGGACGCCCGGGAGGAAGCGGTCCTCGTGGGCCTTGATCGTGTCGGCCTGCTCGGTGAGCGACTCGAAGACGTCGCGGATGCCGCTCTCGAAGTCCTGGGCCTGGTCGCCGATGAGGTCGGCGTAGCGGTCGTCCTCGATCTCCATCTTGTGGGTCTCGTCCTCGTCGCGGGGGTTCTCGAAGTGCTCGACGTCGACGTCCAAGTCGAACTCCGAGCCGACGCCCGCGATGGTCTCGGCGATCTCGACGATGGAGATGGCGCGCGTGACCTGGTTGTACACCGTGAGGTCGTCCGGACGCTCCTCGTGGTCAGTGAGGGCGAGGTTCGCGAGGCCCTCGACGGCGTCCTCCAGGGAGATGAACGGTTTGCGCTGTTCGCCCTTGCCGTAGACGGTGACGGGATAGCCCGCGACGGCCTGGGCGGCGAAGCGGTGGGCGACGGTGCCGAAGTAGTAGTCGAAGTCGAAGCGAGTCTTCAGCGCGTCGTGCTCGCGGGTCTCCTCGGTCTCGGTGCCGTAGGTGATGGCCGTGCGCACGTCCGAAATGGGGATGTCGAACTGCTGGTGAGCCAGGCGCATGTTCGCGGCGTCGTGGCTCTTGGTGAGGTGGTACCACGAGCCCGCCATCGCCGGGAACGGCACCTCGTCGCGGTCGTCCTGGTTCTCCATCGTCGCGCCGCCCTCCGGGATGGGGAACTCGGGCGCGCCGTAGACGCCCGTGGTCGTCGTCTCGATGAAGTGGGTGTCCGTCAGGTCGTGCTCCTCCAGACCCCACAGCAGGTTCCGCGTCGACTGCATGTTGTTGTGCTGGGTGTAGTTGGCCCGCTCGCCGTTGATCTGCGAGTACGGCGCGGAGGGCTGGGCGGCCGCGTGGACGACGACTTCGGGCTCGTGGACCGCGAGCAGTTCGTCGACGAAGTCCTTCTCGACGAGGTCGCCCTCGACGAAGGACATGTTCCCGATGCCGAAGACGTCCTCGGCCGCGTCGATGCGCTGGTCGATGCCCGCGACGGGCGTCGCGCTCTTCGATCCCACCTCTTCGACCCACTCGCGGCGGGCGAAGTTGTCGACGAGCAGCACGCGGTCGTCCGTCCGATTCGCGATACGCAGGGCGGTCGGCCAGCCGATGTAGCCATCGGCGCCGGTGACGAGGATCGTCATTGAGTTACTCAGATTGTGAGTAACTGCGCTCGGTTAAATATTTTTTCATCGGTAGGGTGTCAGGAGGTGAGCAGTCGCTGGCGGCCAGGTGTCGAAAGATAGGGAGTTGGCGGGTTACCGATCGGAGGTCAGTTTCCTCTGGATCGAGAGGGTGTCGCCCAGCGTCGACGCCGCTGAGCGCCACCACAGTTCGACGACGGGCGCGGCGAAGACGACGAGGAGGACGACGAACGGAACTCGGTGGCGAACGGTCGTCCCGAAGTTCGCGTCGACGAGGCCGTAGCCGACGACGCCGCCGGCGTACGCGACCCCAAGCAGCGCACCGACGGGTCTCGACCACTCACGCGCCCACAGCGAGCGGGCGGCGGCGGCGGTCACGGCTATCAACAGCGGCAGTTCCGCTAGCGCGACGGCGTCGAATAGACCGGTGACGTGCAGGGGAAACGGGGCGAACTGGAAGTACACCGCCCGGATCGGCGCCGCGAGGAACACGTCGAACCAGGAGTCGTACTCGAAAGGCGTCAGGTAGGCGGCGCCACCGGTTCCGCGGATCTGTACCTGTCTGTTCAGCGTCGACATGTCGTATCGCGTCGAGAAGGGTATGAACCCCGCGAGTCCGACGGCGCCGGTAGCGGTCACGAGCTGCGGGACCGACACAGGCCGGTCCGCGTACCGCTCAATGAGATAGACAGCGAGCGCCAGCGCTCCCCCGGCGGCGACCAGGCCCGCGAGTTCCCCCCGGATCTGGACCAGCGCGGCCACGAAGGGGGCGCTCGCGAGGAGGTACCGGATGTCGTCGGCGAACGCGTACGCGAGGACCGCGAGCGCGGCCGCGAACAGCGCAAGGGCGAGCGTGTCCCGCATGGGAAGCCCCAGGAACAGGAACGCGCCCGGTAGGAACAGCACGACTGTCCGGACCCCTGTAGCCCCGCGCACCGACGGATACAGTGACCGCGCGACGACGGCGACCGGCAGCGGGATCAGAACGGCGAGGAGAGCGTTGAACACGGCGACGACGAACACCTCCGACCCGAACAGTGTGTACAGTGATGCGACCACCCGGCCGAACGCGACGGTGGAGTAGCTCCCGCCTGCCTGCTCGCCGGCCAGCAGACGCAGCGCAGTCTCGTGATACACCCGAACGTCCCAGCCATACGGGAGGTACCTGAGCGCAGCCGCCGTCACCAGCAGGTGGCCGACGAAGGCGACGCTCGCCCCCACCGCGTACCGCCGGTCGCCTACCGACCGGAGAACGAGAGCCAGCAGGGTCGTCGCGACCGCGAGCGCGAGAAACACTGTCGGGGTTACTTCGTCGGTCGTCAAAAACCCGGGGGAGCACGCTCACTCGGGCAGGCTGTCGGACGTACGCGGCCGACAGAGATAATGCCCGGCGGCGTTTCGCTCCGTGCTGGATGGCGACACGCATCTGGTACGTCGTGTCCGCGCTCGACGTAGGCGGCCCACACCCGCTGATTGAGTTGGCGAACGGGATGGCCGACCGTGGATTCGACGTTACCGTCTGGAGCCTCCTCGACGAGCTGGCGCTCGCCGACGAGTTCGACTCTTCGGTGACGGTCCGGACGGTCGGCGCGACCAGCAAGACCGAGGTCTGGAAGCTCACCGGTCTCGTCCGTGAGGCCCGGGCCGAGCGCCCCGAGATCGTCCACTCGTACTTCTTCTTCGACAACATGGTGAATCGCCTCCTCGAAATCCTCTGCCCCGGAACGACGACCGCCTGCGGGATCATGTCCGTTCGCCGGAACCAGTCGTGGCACCGCAGGGTCGTCGAGGACAGTCTGCTGTGGGTCCCCGATTACTACGTCTCCAATTCGCGTGCGGGCAAGGAGTTCGTCGTCGATCGGGGCGTCCCCGCCGAACGGATCGAGGTGATCTACAACGGTCGGTCAGCGGACGTCTACGGCGACCACGTCGACGCGTCGCACCTCTACGACGAACTGTCGCTGCCGCGCAACGCGTACCTCGTCGGGAACGTCGCCCGTCTGATCGAGACGAAGGGCCACGAGGACTTGCTGCGTGCTGTCGCTCGCCTGCGCGACGAGGGGCGAGACGTGCACGGGCTGCTAGTCGGGGACGGCCCGCGTCGGGACGCGCTGGAGGCGACCGCGGCCGAGTTGGGCTGCCGGGAACACGTCACGTTCGCCGGCGAACGCACTGATGTTCCCGCGCTGCTCAACGCAATGGACGCGTTCGTCTTCCCGACGTATCAGGAGGGGCTCCCCGGCGCGGTCATCGAGGCGATGCTGACGGGCCTCCCGATCGTCTCGACGCCCATCGACGGGTGCGCGGAGCTGCTCACCGACGGTGAGACGGGCCTGTTCGTCCCGGTCGGCGACTCGGACGCCGTCGCCGCCGTGATACGGCGGCTCGCGGACGACCCAGACCTGGCGGCGGAACTGGGACAGAACGCCCGCGAGAAGGCCGCGTCGTCGTTCTCGACCGAGCGACGGCTCGAAGCGTTCGAGCAGTTTTATCGGCGGATCGCCAACGAAGGGTAGTCTCGCTCGACCGCTCGGCGACAGTTGAGGACTAATCCGTCCAAGCGGTTGTCGGGCACGACCCAGACGGGGCCAGTCCGTGGTGGCCACCGTGGTATTGAAGTGGGCAGGTCGTTTCCGGTAGGGTGATATGGGTGCGCTCTCGCTCTCCCGTCTCCGTCGGGGGCTGGAGAGTCCGAACCTCTTCCTCCGGGAGGCGAACCGCCTCTACCACCGCCGCGGGTACACGCGCCCCTACAACACCGCCGGCGTCGACGTGTTCGCCGAGGACTGGGACAACCTGATCGTCCTCGACGCCTGCCGGTACGACATGTTCGCCGACCAGTCGTCGCTGCCGGGGCGACTGGAGTCGCGGGTCTCGCGGGGGTCTAACACCGTCGAGTTCCTGGCCGGGAACGTCGCCGGCCGGTCGCTGCTGGACGCGGTCTATGTGACCGCGAACCCACAACTGCGCTACCATCGCGAAGCGTTCGAGCCGGAACTGCACGCCACCATCGACGTCTGGGAGGCCGACGGCTGGGACGAACGGTACCACACCGTCTTGCCCGAGACGATGACCGAGCGGACGAAGGCGGCGGCCGAGGAGTTCCCCGACAAGCGGCTCGTCTCGCACTTCATCCAGCCCCACTACCCGTTCCTCACCGACGAGGACGTCTTCGAGAACGGACGGGCGTTCCGCGACCGGGACAAGGTCAGCTGCTGGCAGCAGGTGATGACCGGCGAGCTGCCGGTGTCGCCCGAGGCGGTCTGGGCGGCCTACAGAGAGACGCTCGACCGGACGTTGCCGGCCGTTGCAGAGTTGCTCAACGCGCTCGACGGCAAGACGGTGGTCACCGCGGACCACGGGAACATGATCGGCGAGCGCGCTCGACCCGTCCCCGTGACCGAGTGGGGCCATCCACAGGGGATCTACACCGAAGAACTGGTTCGAGTCCCCTGGCTGGTGGACGACGACGACGACCGACGGGAGATTGTCGCCGAGGAACCGGTCGCCCCCGAGTCCGAGGTGGATGAGGGGGCCGTCGCGGACCGGCTCGAACAGCTCGGATACACCTGAGCCGATGCGAGTCGCTTACCTCACCACCTTCCGGTTCGACGGGGAAGCGGGTCGATACGGGCGGATGCACGACCTCTTCGACGGCTTTCGGACGTGCGACGCCGACTTCGAGTGGCGCGTCTTCCCGCTCATCGACGAAGGAGGACGGCTCGCCCTCTCTCGGCTGGGGTACGAGGCCGACGACCTCTGGGGCAGTCGGTTGCACAACGTCGAGTCCCTCCTGTCGATGCCTCGCGTCGTGCGGGCGCTGCGCTCGTACGAACCCGATATCGTCCACGTACCGACGGCGCGACCGGTCGAAGGGACGATCGCGAGGACGGTCGCGTCCCGCCTGGACGCCCCCGTCGTCTGCGGGCCCAACGTCGGTGGCTGGTTCCCGCTCAGGCCGAACGAACTCTGGGAAGACTCCCCCGGAGAGATAGCCTCCAACAGGCTCAATTACCTCGCGAACCGGCTGTCGGTGGCCGCGATCGACCCCGACCTTCTGTTCGCGTTCAGCGACTACCACCGGGAGATGCTCCGGTCGGTCCGGTCGTCCGGGCCGATCGAGGTCCTCCGTCCGGCCGTCCACCCCCGGTTCCGACCGGACCCCGAGATCGAACGCGAGACGGATCTGCTGTACGTGGGCGCCCCGAACGAGCGGAAGGGCTACCCCGTGTTCGTCGACGCGCTCACCCGGCTGGACGGGAGTCACGAACTACAGGTCGACGTGGTGGGCGGGACGCCCGACGACAGACCCGACTTCGAGGCGGCCGACGTGACGTATCACGGGGTTGTCCCCCGGGAGGTGCTCCCGAGATTTTACACCCGCACGAAGCTGTTCGTCTGCCTGTCGACCGACGAGATGGGGCCCAACACGCTCGTCGAGTCCTTCGCGTGCGGGACGCCTGCGCTGGTCAACGACGAGAGCAGCCTCACCGAATACGTCCGCGACGGCAACGGCGTCCGCTGTGACCGGACCGATGCAGACGACGTCGAGCGGCGACTGCGCGAGTGTCTCGACGACATCGACCGGCTGGTCGAGAACGCGCTGGACGCGGCTCCGTCGTACGACATCTGCCGGACCGTCGACCAGCTCGAAGCGGTGTATCGCTCCGTGATCGACGAGCGGTCGTGAACGGCCCGCGGTCGTCGGCGCGACAGGTCACTCCAGCGCCGACTCGATGGCGCTGGCGTACGTCCGGGCCGCCGCGTCGATCGTGTACTCGTCCTGAAACCCGGACAGCCCGAGCCGGGAGAGCCGCGCCCAGTACTCCGGGTCGTCGGCGAGCCGTCGACACCGCTCGACGAGCGCGTCGAGGTCGCCGGTCGCGCCGGTGGCCGCGTCGTCGGTGCCGAGGTATCGCGCGGGGTCGACGGAGAGGCTGACGACTGGCGTCCCCTGTCGCCACGCTTCGAGGAAGGTGTTTGGGAACCCCTCGTAGGCGGACGTGCTGACCAGGGCGCGCGCTCGCCGGTACTCGTCGTGGATCTCCTCGGGCGGGACGAGCCCCAGGTACTCCACGTTCGATAGCGACTCGGCACGGTCGACGACCGCTCGCGCGTACTCCCCGTTGCCCTCGGCGGGGCCAGCGAGCCGGAACGACTCCGAAGGGAGGCGTTCGGCGAGGTCGAGGAACAGGTGCGGGCGCTTCTGGTCTTCGGCCAGTCGACCGACCCACAGGAACCCGTCCCGGTCGTCGCTCCCGGGTGGATCTTCCGCAGGCGGGTAGCCGTTCGGAACGACGTGCGGTTCGACGCCGTACTCCGAGCGCATCCCGCGGGCCTGGCGCTCCGTCTGCGCGACGACCGCGTCGCTGTCGCGGATCGCGCGACGATGCAGCACCCGAAGAGGTACGGGGAGCGCCGCCGGCTCCTCGGTGACGTGGGAGTCGTTCGCGAGGTTGAACGCCCACCGGGCGCCGAGCAGGCGGGCCATGAGGTAGGTGAACCCCGCCGCCCGCAGGAACCCCCGGTGGACGTAGACATCGGCGTCGGCCCTGCGCATGGCCGACCAGAGGACGAGGAGATGTTTGAGCGGTTGCAACGCGTTCTCGCGGTCGTGGAGCGGATACGCGCGGTGGAGGGTGACGCCCTCCAGTCGCTCCGTTTCGGGTTGGCCGAAGTCTCCGACGACAACGTGTACGTCGAACTCGTCGGAGAGGGCCTTGCTGAGGAGGTAGATCTGTCGCTCGGCGCCGCCGCCGGTGAACGCGGCGGCCGGGTCGAAGTAGCCGTAGGCGCGCAGACAGACGAAACAGATCCGTCGGGTCATCGATTGTCCGTCACTCGATCGTATCCTCTCGATAGCCGAGGTCTTCGAGGTGGTCTTTGACCTCGTCGTCGAGTTCCTGCGTTCGGTTCGACCCGCCTTCGGACCGTTCAAGTACGTTCCGGCAGAACCGCCTCGCCTCGTCGCGGTCGGATTCGGGCGCGCCGAAGGCCCTGTTTCGGCGTGCGAACTCCCCTCTGGCGACGGCGAGCGCTTCCCGCCAGGAGTACTCCCGCTCTTTGAGGAAGTGGACGATCTCCGCGGGGACGTCCTTGAGTACGTCGGAGAAGGCGTGTCCGCCGTCGCGCTCCCACGCACCGTACTCCAGCCGTTCCCCGGAGTACGACGACGTTCGGATGGCCGAGAACACCAGTCTGCCGTCGGGCACTCCCTCGAAGAGGTCGTATCCGGGCCCGTCGGGCGTGGGCTCGCCCATCGCAGACGCCATCGTGGGGAACAGGTCCGTGTGGCTCATAAAATCACCCTCCGCCGTGATCTCCCCGTCGGGCCTGTGGAACAGCGTCGGGACGTACACCGTTCCTGGCACCGGGGTTCGCCCATGTGTGAACCGACCGAACTCGCCGAGTTCCTCCCCGTGGTCGGCGGTGAAGACGACGAGCGTATCCTCCAGCATCCCGAAGTCGCGCAGCACGTTCAGTCGGTTCTCGAAGCGGCGGACGGACGCTTCCGCCGCGAGGTCGTACTCCGAGCGCCGGCGCTCGAAGTCGCCGGCCCGCGAAGCCCTGTACTCGTCCGTGGTCAGTTTCCCGTCCTCGGACCGCAGCGGTGGGGACATGTCGTACCCGTAGCGCTCGGTGGCTTCGTCGACGCCGTCGGCGCTGTCGTACCCGTACGGCAAGTGGGTCGAGTTGTCTCGGTCGAGGACGACGAACGGCCCCTCGTGGCGGTCCAGTTCACGCAGGAACGCGGCGAGGTCGTTATTATGGGCCACGTCGTCGACGCTGTCGTGAACGGGCGAAGGCGTCCAGTAACAGGGGAATGACCCATCGACGAGATCGAATATCGTCGGGGTCGACGGATCGACGAGTCCCGAGAACGTCCAAACGCCGTGTTGCGGCGGGTACAGTCCCGTCATAATCGTCGGGAAAGACGTACACGTGTTGGTAGCGGAGGCAGCAGTCTTGACCACCGGCCCATAGTCGCTCAGCCGGTCCGGAGTCCGGTCGTATCGGAGCGCGTCCGAGACGAAGATGTACACGCTGTCGACCGAACCGGACATCCGTAGCTGCATACGTGCCCGTTTACCGGATCAGTATATATTTATTTGATCATCCGGTTCTCGTAGATTGTACCGATATGAGATGTCGTCGGGTGTTCGACGCCTCGCGGCCCGAGCCGACCCCGGGCTCCAGCGGCGGACCCACCGGTGACGTCCGCCCTGGATACGTCCGCGCCCGCGGTGACTACTGAGTCATGTACTCGCTGGGACAACTGCTCGAAGGGCTGCGACGGCCCCGGCGCGCGGCACTGGAGATTAACCGACTGTTCGCCGAGGCGGTCCTGCTCCGACTGCGGCCGAAAACCGGCTTCTTCGAGCGCGACTGGGACAACCTGATCGTCCTCGATGCCTGCAGATATGACGCGATGCGGGAGGTCGGATTCGCCCCTGACCAGCTCGAATGGCGGTGGGCCGACGGCACGAATTCGAGCGAGTTCGTCGAGTACAGCGTCCGAAACGGCCCGCTCGACGACGTGGTCTGGGTCACCGCGAACCCGTGGGTGAGTCGGTTCCACGATTCCATCTTCGAGGTCGTCGAGCTCTGGGACACCGGGTGGGACGACGACCGACAGACCGTCCCCCCAGACATCGTCACCGCGGAGGCCAGGGCCGCGGAACGCCGGTTCCCGAACAAGCGGATCGTCGCCCACTACATGCAACCGCATTACCCGTTCATCGGCGACGCCGGTGTCGACTTGCCGGACTACGCGACGTTCACCGGGGGTGGACGGATCAAGTCGGAGAAGGAGGCCCCGACCATCTGGGACCACCTCCGGTCGGGTACCGTCGGCCGGGACCAGGTCTGGACAGCCTACCTCTCGAACCTCGAACTGGTCTTGCCCCAGGCCGAGTCGCTCGCCGAGTCGCTCGCCGGCAAGTCCGTAATCACGTCGGACCACGGGAACGCGTTCGGGAGTCGGACGATCCCGATCCCCTACAGACTGTACGGACACCCGAGGGGGCTACGGCACGCGCCGCTGGCGAAGGTTCCTTGGATCGAGTTCGAGAGCGACCGGCGCAAGGATGTCGAAACTGGCGAGATACGGTCCGAAGCGGGTTCGTCAGAGCTGATCGAGGACCGGCTGGAACACCTCGGATACCGGACCTGAGCCGTCGTCGCAACCGGTCCCGCCGACGGAGTCGCACCTCATATCATGGATACTAAAGATCTGAGTCGACGATCTCCTCGACCGAATCGATGATCAGCATCGATCCGTCTTCGTACCCCAGGTCGGGTTCCACGTCCCTCCCGAGCGCCACGTCGATGAGTCGGCTCGGGAAATTCGTCCCGTTCACCGTTGCGACGTAGTTGTATCCCCACAGCCGCGGGTTTATTTCGATGAACGTCGGCGTCCCGTCCCGCTGGTCGATCTTGAACTCCATGTTGATCGGCCCGACCCATCCGCCGAGGGCATCGACGATGCGGGTCGCGAACTCCAGCAACGCCGGAGCGTCGGCCACCGGCTCGCCGACGACCCCGCCGCCGCCCCAGCTGAACTTCGTTCGTCGGCTCCGCGAGACGAAGGCGTTCACTGCCGTGCCGTTACGGTTGTAGAGGAGGCCCACGACGTGCATCGTCCCCGTCCCCCCGGGGATCCGGGACTGGACGACCGGCTCGGACCCGCCCGCTCGGATCGTCTCCACGGCGAACTCCAGCGCGTCGCGGTCGGACACCCTGTGGACGCCGCGTCCACCCTCCGAGCGGCGGGGTTTCACGACGAGCGGGTACACCGCCTCGTCGGTCGGGACGGCCGAGAGCGAGCCGTACGTGTCGGGTGTCGGGACTCCGGCCTCCGCCGCGAGTCGGACGGACGTGAGCCCGTCCGTAGCGGTCTCGATCGACTCGTGGTCGGGCAGCAGCAGATTCGTCTCCTCCCGGAACCGGTCCCGGTACGGGGAGACGGCGAGCACGTCCCTATCGCTCCCGGGCACGAACACGTCGACGGATTCCGAGCGGACGATTTCGAGGAGGCGCTCCCTGTAGGCCTCTCCCTCGGCGACCCTGGGGATCGTGTATCTCGTGACTCCCTCGCGCAGGAACCCGGGCGCGTGCGGGCTCGCGTCCGCGGCGACGAGGTCGTGGGACGTCCCGCGGAGGAGCCCGTCGATGACCCCGAGCGAACTCGCGGCGGCCGGCGTTACTAGGACGGTCGCCATCGTCACTCCGCCCCCCGGAGACAGTCGACTTCGCCGCGCGGGACCCCGTTGTAGACCGTGTTCCGGGTGCTTCGAACCCCCGTCTCGAATCCGCCGACGTCCGGATTCGCCCCGTCGACGAGCGCTCGGCCGAGCAGTGCCGGCGCGTCGAACCCCGCTTCGGTCGTCAGATACGTCGGTTCCCAGAATCGGGGGTCGACGCCGAGGAGCGCGAACTCGTCGGAGGGGGTCCGCTTAAACAGCAGCCGCAGCGGCGATCCCGATACGCCCAACTGTTCGCCCACGGCCCTCGCACGCGCCCGCAACTCGGATTCGGCCGCGGTCTCGGCCACCTGCACTTTCCCCCAGAAGTTGAACCCCTTGGAGAGCAGTCGGACCGCCCCGTCGTGGAGGAGCGTCCCGTCCGGCCCGTACACCTGTCCGACGAGGAACTCCCGGTCCGTGCGACCGGGGACGTATCGCTGGACGAACGGTTCGAACCCGTCCGCCCGCATCGAGCGGCGCTCGTACGTCAGCCTCCGACGGTCCTTGACCGGCTCTGGGGTCCCTTCGATGGAGGCGTGTCGGCGCCGGACGAGCACCGGCGACGACAGATCCTGCCCCGGATTCCGGACCGCCGACGGGACCAGATCCGGGAACGTCGCCGCCAGCCACCGCTTGTCCCGCAGCCGTGCGGAGACGCGCTCGTCCGGGACAGCGACTCGCACCCCGCTCGCTTCGAACTCGTCGCGGCGGCTCGCGAAGGCCGTCACCGCGTCGTGTTTCCCGACGAAGACCACGTCGACGTTCCGTTCCCGGGCGACCTCGGCCGTCTCGGCGACGAAGTCGTCGCGGTCCACGACCGCGGGGTCGACACCGTCGCGGTACAAACCCTGTGCCACAGCGTTGTAGTCGACTCCGACGCACACTTCGAACCGGTCCGCGTCAAGGATCGACTGGCAGACGCTGACGCCCGTCGCGTTGTCGACCCCGAAGACTAGGGCGTTCATCCGTTCGAAGCGTAGTCGGGAGCCGTCTATATGAGTTGTGCGTTCCATCCGCTCGGCCCCGCTCCGGGGACGCTTCGGGGGACGGTCGTCACAACTGTCCGACCGGTGTTCCGCCCTCGGCCGACCGCACGACGAGCGACGGGAGGGGCGGGCGCGTGGGATCGGTCAGGTATAAGCGGCTGTCCCACGACGGCGGCGGTAGGCAGGTTCACCCGAGAGATGTCACGCATACCGTTCAGGGCGCGTCGGACGACGCGGGCGGTCGCGACGGACCGCGCGGTGTACTTCTTCGGCGGCATCGGGAGCCAGGGCACGGAGTCGGTGCTGGACATCGCCGACGACGTCTGGCGGTACGAACCCGACGGCAACGAGTGGACCAACGTCCGGAAGACCGACCCGTGGCCGCTCGCCCGGCGCTACCCCGGCGTGGCCGCGTTCGAAGGGGGCGCGTACGTCTGGGGCGGGAGCGGGATCGCACAGACGCCCGACGGCGGCCTGGAGTACGACTTCAAGGACGACATGTGGTGGTTCGACTTCGCGTCGGAGGGGTGGGAACCGATCGAGCAGGGTCCCGACGGCGACCGGAAGCCCGGCGCGCGATACGCTCCCCTGTTCGAGCGGGTAGGTGACGCGGCCATCCTCTTCGGCGGCTACACGGAGACCGGCTCCGGCGAACCGACGTATCTGGGCGAGACGTGGGTCTGGGACCCGACGGACGGGTGGGAGCGCCCCGGAGACGTCGACCGGACACCCAAACCGCGGTACGCGCCGATGGCCGCGGCCGACGGCGACCGGGTGTACGTCTACGGCGGTGTCGGCGAGTCGCAGTACGGCGACGTCTGGCGACTCGACGTGCCGGAAATGAAGTGGACACGGCTGTGGGACGGACCGGGCAACGAGGTCAGTCCGACCCCGCGATACGGAGCGCTTCTCACCGTCCACGACGGGGCGCTCGTCCTGTTCGGGGGCCGCTCGGCGACCGATCCGAAGCGGAACTACAGCGACCTGTGGCGGTTCCACCTCGACACCGCCCGGTGGGAGCGGATCCACGGCGGCACGGACGCGGAGACGTACGCGACGCGACGCTCGCGGCCGGCCTACCACGCGAAGTCGGCGACCGCGCGGATCGACGACGGCGTCTTCCTCCTGGGGGGCGAGGGGAGACACGGCCACGTCAGCGATTTCTGGCGACTCGACGTCGCCTCGATGGGATGGGAGCAACTCGCCCGCGCGCGAGAGGACGACCCCGAGCTCTGGTGAGGGGCCCGTGGTATGTCGGCGAACCACCGACCCGTTCTCACTCGTCGAGTTCGTCGATCCGTTCCCGGAGTCGTTCGATCTCTCCGGTGATGTCCATCCCAAGCCGCGCCCGGTGACTGGAGACGACGTCGGTCGCCTCGGTCCGCCCGGAGTCCGCCGTTTCGACCGATTCGAGGACGAGGAAGTCCTCGCCCGTCACGACCGCGACCTCCCCGTCCGCCGGCCGCACGTCCGCGACCTGCCCCGGAACGCCGAGGACGGCGGTCTCCGGCTCCTCGACGTGCGTCTCCCAGACCGTCAGCCGCTCGCCGTCGAGGTAGGTGTAGGCTCCGAACAGCGGGCGGGTCGACGCCCGCACGACGCGGTCGAGATACCGCGCGGACCGCTCCCATTCGAGCCGGCTGTCCCGGGGTGCCCGCGGGTAACACCGCAACACGTCCTCACCGGTCTCGGGCTGTGGCCGGGGTTCGAGAGAACCGTCCGCCAGCCCGTTCAGTCCCCGGACGATCAGTTCGGGGACCTCCCGCTCGCCGAACGCCGTGACATCGCCGATGGTCGTCTCGGCGGTGATCTCCATCCGCGCTTTGAGCAGGATCGGCCCCGCGTCGAGCGCCTCGTTCATCCGGTGGAGCGTGAACACGACCTCGTCTTCGCCTTCGATGATCGCCCAGTTCGCGGTCGCGTTCCCGCGGTATCTCGGGAGGTCTCCCGCGTGGACGTTGAGCACGCCGTGTTCGAAGAGGTTGAGGACCTCGCTTTCGATGACCATCTTCCAGTTGAGGCTGACCCCGACGTCGCAGTCCGCCGCTTCGATCCGGCGAACGGTCGCCGCCGCGTTGATGTCGTCCGGTCGTAGGAACCGAGCGCCCAGGTCGGCTGCGAGGTCGCGGAACTCCGGGATCCCGACCTTGTGATGGTCGGCCGGGTCGGTGGTCACGACGACCTCCACGTCGTGGCCCTTGGTCGCCACCCGACGCGCCGCCGCCACCAGTTTCCGGCCACGGCCGATGATCGCGACCTTCATACTGACTGGTCGGGGGCAGTGTCAGTGGCTCGGTTTCGAACGTCCCGCGCGATGTCACCCAGCAGTCGCGTCTCGACGTCGTGGTCGTCGACATGTTCGAGGAGTCGGACGAACAGGTCCCGCACGCCGGGATCCGCCGATCGGAGGTCCCGGAGGTCGGTGACCTCGTCCCAGTAGGCGTCCTTGTTCTCCTCGTAGTACGATATCGACGGCGTGTTGAACGCGACGTGAGGCGGGTGGAAGTCGAACACCTTCAGCCCCGGTCCGGAGATCAGCGACTCCGGGTCCGGTATCGCGTCCGACCCGCGGGATCGACGCAGCCACGTGTCGTCCATGAAGTAGACCGGCAACTGTACGACATCGCGCGTCATCTCGAACGGCTGGATCCCGTTGACGCCGTACATCATGTAATTGCTCTCGTACATCAACCCGTGTTCCTCGTAGAGCGACCGCAAACCGCTGTAGGTGTACATCGCGTGCGACCGCGTCCCGACCGCATCCGGATAGAATGCGGACAGGTCGCTTAGGACCGCCTCGGGTGTGTCGTCGTCCAGAAAGTTCGGATGTAGCGCCCGCTCGTGTGGATCTGCGTCGAACCCATCGTCGTGTGTCGAGAACAGCGTTGCCGGAACGGAGTACTCCGAGAGCAGGTCGAGCGAGTCCCGGATGACCTGCGGAGTCGCCCACTCCACGTCCATCGAGATCGCGATCATTCCCTCTCAGTCACGTCCGTGGGCACTAAACCGCTTCGCATGTTCTGGTCTGACCCGACACTGACGGGTCGAGAGGGTGTCGCGGCGGTTTCCGATCGGGTCACTGCAGGTCACGGAAGTAATAGAGCGCGAATCGGTCGTTCTCGAAGAGCGGTTCCGACTGCGGGGGAGAGAGCCCGGGTCCGCCGTCGGGGTCGCCGCGGGACTCGAAGAGCGCGTACTCGGGAGAGAACTCCCGGTCGAACGCCTCGACATCGTCGGTGAACAGACCCATGCGTTCCCGGTACATGATCTTGCACTGCTCGTTGATCTCGGGACAGCTCCCGGCGTTCAGCGAGATCTTGACGACGCTGTGGTTGGTTTCCCACGCGATCCGCACCGACCCGCCGCGGGGCTGTTTGATGAGGACGCCGTCGGGCTGGGTCCGAAGGAACTCGATGACCTCCGACAGTTGGTGTTCCCGGTCGGGGTCGATGTGGACTTTCAGATAGATGACGACGTACGCGAGCGTGACGGCGATACCGCCGGCGATCAGGGGCGCGACGAGAGCGCGCTGGAGGGGGTCACCCCCGGACCAGAGCGACGCCACCGCGACACAGACGGGGATTGTCGTGTACTCGAGGTATCGTTCGGGCTGGCCGAGGAACCGAAGGTACGGCAACACCGTGACGAGGTACGCGGCGAACCCGACGAGGACCCACAGCCCGAACGGCTCCGGAAGGCCGATCTCGACGCCGGCGATGAGGAGGACGGCGATCGTAATGGGGACGTGGTTGTTGATCATCGGGTTCACGAAGCGGTTCCTGTAGAGGAAGTTCAGCAGGTCGCCGACCGAGGAGATGGTCGGGAGCGCCATCCCGGGACGCCCCTTCGGGTGACGGAACTGGATGTAACTCCCCCACAGATAGAGATGCCGCAACTGCGCGGCGAGGACATCCAGGTACTTCCCCTTCGAGAGGAGGACCGCGAGACAGAACGCGAGGGGAGGGACGGCGGCGAACCGGACCGCACCGAAGACTGCCAGCCCTCCGAAGAGGGCGACGTACGCCTGTGTCCCGAACTTGCTCGACAGGAGGACGGTCGTCCCGGCAACGACAGCCAGTGCGAGTGACGGCAACGAACCCGCGTCGATCCAGACGTGGGTCGCGAGGACGCTCACGGAGACGAAGAGGAGCCCCGGCTTTCTGGCGCTCAGGCCGGTGTTGTGGGACATGTCCGGCCGCGAAAACTGCGGGATCGCGACGAAAGCGAGACTCGCGACCACGACCTCGATCTCCGAGAGGAACCCGAGGGGGGCGAGGGCAGCGACGAACAGGAGAAACACCGTGTCGGACACCGCGCTGAAGTACTTGTCGACCGTCACGATGTGTCGCTGCGGGACGAACGAGAGGAACCAGTGGAGGAGGTACGGGTACGAGTAGTCCCCCGCTGTCGCGATCTGGTCGGGGGAGTCCGGGATCCTGTGGCGGGCCGCCCGAATCTCCTCGATAAACAGGAAGTGGTCGTAGGAGTCGCCCCCGATCACGCTCGGTGACAGCAGGTTGTACGCCGATTTGAGGAGGAAATTGCCGACGAGGATCGCCAACAGCAGTGCTATCGTGAGCGGCCTCATATCACGTTCTCCGCGACGGTCCCAAGACGGCAAATACGTGCCGGTTCGTCGACCGCAGACGGGCTCCACCGGCGGTCGTCCCTGGGTGCCACAGGTTCGACCGTCCCCAGTTCGGAACCGGAGCGGCGAGGGGCGACGCCGTTGGAAACCGGAACGCCGCACCGAGACCGGGATCGGTCATCGGGAATCCATCCGCTCGCTCACTCGACCTCCGGGACGCCGTCCCCGTCCGGCCACGGGTGATACGTTTCAGCGATAAACGACTGCAGTCGCTCGAACACGAAGTCGCGCTCCTCGCGGACGCGATCGACGCCGCTCCCGTCGACCTCGCCCCAGAGGACCGGGTGCGTCAGGACCTGTAGCGGGCCGGGGACACCCGCTTCGAACGGGTGTTCGTCCCGCCACCGCTGGTTCGAGTCGGCGCGGTACTCGATCCGGTCGAAGAACCGCGGCTCGTAGGTGCTGGTGAACCCGGAGAACGACTCCCGGAGAACCCACTCGGGGGGGTTGTGGAAGGAGACGACGGACGCGTCCTCGGCGGCGACGTCTTCGAGGAGTCGCCGTTCCTCCGCCACCCGCGATTCGACGGCGTCGGCGGAGGATCGTTCGTCCCAGTACTGGTGGGTGCTGAAGTGGAGGCCGACCTCGTGGCCAAGGTCCAGGATCCGATCGATAGCGTCCCGGCAGTACCGGTCCCTGGCGTTGTAGAACGGCGAGCTCGTCATGAAGAAGAACGTCGCGGAGAAGCCGGCGCGGCGTTCCATCCGGGCGAGCCGAACCGCCTTCCGTGGCGACCAGTCGACGTCGTGGCGCAGGAGCAGGGTCCGGTCGTCTACGGGCCCGTCGAACGGCCCAGTCTCCAGACCCGCATCCACGAGGGCGTCGAGCATCCGCTCGTACCAGTCGTACGTGAACGCGACCTCACTCATGTGTATCCGGTCGGTCGACCCTGTCGGGTTCGCCGAACGAGCGCAGTTCGACGCCCGCTTCGGGCGTCCAGTCCGGTGCTTCCCAGTCGGTCACGAGCAGCGTCCCGTCGGCGGTCTTCACCACGAACTCTCCCCTCGTCGGGAAGTGCTCGACGATCGTCCCTGGGTCCGCGTCGTACCGGAGGTCGTCGCTGAACGGGACCGCGTCCCAGACGAACACGCGCTGGCCGTCGGCCTCGGTGAACGCGCCGGGATACGGCTCGGCCACCGCCCTGACGAGGTTGTACACGTCGCGGGTCGTGTCGTGCCAATTGATCGCTCCGTCGTCCGGGGTGCGCTTCGGGTAGTACGTCGGTTCGCCCGTCTGCGCCTCCACCTCGTGGTCGCCCGACAGCACGGGGTCGAGCGTCTCGAACAGCATCCGCGTGGTCGCGACCGCGAGTTTGTAGTAGAGGGTTCTGATGTCGTCGTGGTCCGTTATCTCGTATTTGGTGGTGGTGACGATATCACCCGAGTCGACACCCTCGTCGAGGAGGATGAGCGAGAGGAGGAACCGGTCGAGGTCTTCGACGAGAGACCAGTTCATCGGGGACCGGCCGCGTCCCTTCGGGAGTCCGTAGGCGCTCCCGTGGAGGCCTAGAGCCCCGCGCGTCACCGTGCGCAGGATCTCGCCCGGGACGAGCCGCTGCCAGCCGTTCACGATAAGCAGGTCCGCGTCGAGGTCGCGGAAGTGACCGAGGTCGGCGTCGGTGTCCATCCCGTACGTCTCGGGGTAGTATGTCGGGATGCCATGGTTGTCCGCGAGGGATCCGAACGAGTAGTACCCCGACACGTCGTTCCGTTCCGCCTGTTCGGGCCCTAATGATACGATCTCGTCGACGGGCACGTCTTCGGCAAGCAGGCGGCGACACACTTCGTACCCGGCTTCGGTACAGCTCACGTAGACGATCGAGTCGTCGGACATGGTCAGTTGGATATCTTCGACGCCGCGGTCGTCGCGAGTTCGACCCCTCGGATCCCCACGCTGCCGTCGACGGCCGGACGGGTCTGGGAGTCGACGCAGTCGAGGAAGTGTTCGAGTTCGTTCTTCAGAGGCTCTTTCGTCCCGACGTACGGCGATTCTGTGATCACCTCGGTCCGGTAGCCACTGTGGCCGAGCAGCGTCGTCGTCTCCTCGGTGCCGCGGCGCTGGACAGTGATGTCTTGCTCCTGGTAATCCAGCTCGATGAACGCCTGCTCGGTAGTCACCGTGAGGGTCCGTACCTTCCCGTGGGTGATGTGACTCGCGGTCGCCGTCCCGAGTGTCCCGTCCTCGAACTGCAGTTGGCCGACCGCGTGGTCGACCGCCGTCGACCGCGGCGTGATCCCCATAGCGTCGAACTCCTTCAGCGGGGCATCCGTGAGCATGTCGATGATGTCGAGGTCGTGGATCATCAGATCGAACACGACGCTCTCGTGGCTCAGTTGCTCGTTGTACGGGCCGAGCCGGTGGGCCTCGATGGCGACCGGCGACTGCTCGGTCAGGATCTCCCGCAGCGTGACGACGGCGGGGTTGAACCGCTCGATATGCCCGGCCTGCAGGACCGCGTCGCGGCGCTCCGCACGGTCGACGATCGCCTCGGCGTCGTCGACCGTCGTCGCCAGCGGTTTCTCGACGAGGACGTCGAGCCCCATGTCGAGACACGTCTCGGCGACGGAGCGGTGCTGGTCGTTGGGTACCGAAATCGTCGCCGCCGTCGCCTCGGAGATCGCGTCGATCCGGTCGTGGACCGGGACGGCGTACTCCTCGCGGAGTCGCGCCGCCCGCTCCGGGTCGGGCTCGACGAGTTCCACGAGGTCCGACCCCGGGAGTTCGTCGTACACCCTCGCGTGGTTCGCGCCCATGTTTCCGGCGCCGACGACCGCGACCGGCGTCGAGTCGTCGGTCACGACACCACCTCCCCGATGCGGTCGACATCCGCGTCGGAGATCCCCTGATGCACCGGGAGCGAGAGCACCTCGCGGGAGAGCCGTTGGGCCGTCTCCGGCACCGTCGAGCGGTCGTAGGCTGGCTGTTCCGGGATCGTATCCGGATAGTAGACGGCGGATCCGATCCCGGCATCATCGAGCGCCGCCCGGAGCGTCGCTCTGTCCGCCACCCGGACGGTGTACTGGTGGAACGCGTGACGCCGGCCGTCAGGGACGGTCGGCGGTTCCATCCCCTCGACGCGCGAAAGCGCCGCGGTCAGCCGTTTGGCGTTCCCCCTCCGCGTTCGCACCCAGTCTGGGAGTCGCTCCAGCTGGTCGCAGCCGATTGCGGCGGCAACGTTCGTCATCCGATAGTTGTACCCGATCTCGGCGTGCTCGTAGCTCCCCGTCCGACCGTGGTCGGCGAGGCGCCGCGCGCGTTCGGCGATCTCCTCGTCGTCGGTCGTGATCATGCCCCCTTCGCCGGTCGTCATGTTCTTCGTCGGGTAGAACGAGAACGCGCCGGCGTCGCCGAGCGACCCGACCCGGTCGCCGTGGTACGTCGCTCCGTGGGCCTGCGCGGCGTCCTCGAAGAGGAGGAGGTCGTGTTCCCGAGCGATCGACCGGAACTCGGCCATGTCGGCCGGCAGGCCGTAGAGGTGAACGGGCAGGAGCGCGGTCACGTCGTCGCGCTCGTCCAGGCGCTCGCGGACCGACGCCGGATCGAGGTTGAAGGTGTCCGGACGGACGTCGGCGAAGGCAACCTCCGCGCCGGCGTGTTCGACCGCGTTCGCGCTGGCGATGAACGAAAACGGGCTCGTCAGAACCACGTCCCCGGCGCCAATACCGCCGGCCTCCAGCATCGCGTGCAACGCCGCCGTCCCCGAGGAGGTCGCGACCGCGTGGTCGACGCCGACGTACTCGGCGAACGCGGACTCGAAGCGACGGACGACCGCGCCATCCGCGAGCGCGCCGCTGTCGAGGACGTCACAGACCGCCTCCTTCGCCGCGTCGGAGATCTGGGGGTCGGCGATCGGGACCTCGGTCACAGATCGTTCCCTCCCTGGAGTTCCGGTGGGAGCTCGCGGTTGTCCGCCGGAGCGCCGACCGCGAGCGTGTCGGGCGGGACGTCGTCGGTAACGACCGAACCTGCGGCGACGAACGCGTTCTCCCCGATCCGGACGCCGGGCAGGACCGTCGCGTTCGCGCCGACCGAGACGCCGTCTTCGAGTGTCGGTCCGTCGAGGTCCGCCGTCGTCCGGACCGGGTAAGGGTCGTTGAGCAGCGTCGCGCTGGGGCCGAGGAACACGTCGTCGCCGATGCGCGTCTCCCGCGGGACGTAGACGCCGGTCTGCATGCTTACCCTGTCGCCGACAGCCGTCGCGCCGTCGACGACGGCCTGGGTCCCGACCAGCACGTCCTCGCCGAGGGTCGTCTGCTCTCTGACCAGCGCGAAGTGCCCGGTGGTGAACCCCCGACCGGTGACGACATCGTCGTAGACGATCGACCCGTTCCGGACGAGCGACTCCGACCCGAGGTCGGGCGGCTCCGAGTCCGCGTCATACGCGACGCCGACGGTCGCGCCCGCCTCGACCGTGACGGACGATTCGGACGCCGTCATCAGTTCGCGCCGCGCAGCCGATCGGAGGCGATCCAATCGACGACCTCCCCCAGCCCGGACCGGAGGTCGATCTCCGTCTCGAACCCGAGCACCGACTCCGCGTGTTCGGTCGCGGCGCGACGCTGGCTCACGATGACGTCGCGGTCCTTGTACGTCGGTTCGACATCGACGCCGACGACGTCGATCAGCGTCTCCGCCAGTTCCGAGATGGAGGTCATCTCGCCCGAGCCGACGTTGACGACTTCGCCCGTCGCGTCGGACTCGACGCCGCAGTGGAGCGCGCGAGCCACGTCCCTGACGTGGACGAAGTCCATCGACTGCTCGCCGGACCCGTGGACCACCGGCGGATCGCCGGCCAGTAACCGCTCCACGAACACGTTGATGACGTTCGTGTAATAGGCGTCCGTGTGTTGGCCGGGGCCGTAGACGTTGAAAAAGCGGTACGCCAGGAAGTCGAGGTCGTACTGTCCCGCGTAGAACTCGAGGAGGTGCTCAAGGCCGAGCTTCGAAATGCCGTAGGGCGTCTGGGGCTTGGGCCTGTCCGACTCCCGCATCGGCACGGACTGGTCGCCGTACACCGAGGCGGAGCTCGCCGCGAGGACCTTCTCCACGTCCGTCTCGACTGCCGCCCGGAGGACAGTGTTTGTCCCGAGCAGGTTCACCTGCAGGCTCTTTTCGGGATACTCGATGCTGCGGTTGAGACAGACCGCCGCCAGGTGGACGACCGTGTCCACGTCGTCCATCGCGTTCTCGACCGCGCGGTAGTTCTCGACGTCTCCCCGGACGAACTCGACGTCGCCTCCCTTTAGGACCCGTTCGCTCTGGGGCCCGTTAGCTCGGGAGAGGTTGTCGAAGACCCTTACGGAATACCCGTCGTCGGAGAGTCGCTGTGCGAGGTGAGAGCCGATAAACCCGGCTCCACCCGTAACGAGAACGTCAGCCATACCTGAAGGATTCCGCCAGCGGCTAAAAGATCGTTGGTTCGAATTTACGTTTCGATAATCGGAATTGAAGTGGGCGAGCCGCCACGTACACGTATGGACGAGATCCCGCTCATCGAGCCGGTGACGGACGCCGCCGAGGTGGAGAACGTGCGGTCGGTACTCGAATCGGGGTACCTCACCCAGGGGCCGTACGCCGAGCGACTCGAACGGCAGTTCGCCGAATGCACCGGCGTCGCGGAGGCAGTGTGCGTGCCGTCGTGTACGGCCGGGCTCGAACTCGCGCTGGACGCCTTCGAGATCGGAGCGGGCGACGAGGTCGTCGTGCCGGCGTTCACCTACCCGGCGACGGCCAACGCCGTCGTCCGGACCGGGGCCGAGCCGGTGCTGGTCGACGTGAACGCCGACTCATACACGATCGACGTCGAGGCGGCCCGAGCGGCGGTGACGCCTGCGACCGAGGCGCTCCTCCCGGTGTCGTGGGGCGGGTACCCGCTGGCCACCGAACCGATAGCCGAATTGGCCGCCGAGTTCGACCTCACGGTCATCGAGGACGCCGCGTGTGCGGTCGGTGCGGAGTACGACGGCGAGCCGACGGGGTCACAGTTCGACGCGAGCGTCTTCAGCTTCCACCCCCGGAAGGTGGTGACGACCGGGGAGGGCGGGATCGTCACGACCGACGACCGCGACGCCGCCGCCCGGATGCGGACGATCAAGAACTTCGGCACCGATCCCGACGCCGACGAGATCCGGTTCGTCCGGACCGACGCCACAAACTACCGGTTCAGCGACATCCTCGCGGCGGTCGGCGTCGCGCAGCTGGAGAAGGCCGACGAGATCGTCGACAGACGGAGGGAACTCGCCCGGCGGTATACGGACCTGCTCGCAGAGGTCGACGGGATCTTGCCGCCACGCGCGCCCGACGGCGTCGGGCACACATTCCAGAGCTACTGCGTGTACGTCGACAGCGGCGACGACGACACGCGCGATCGGCTCATCGAGGCCCTCGCCGAACGCGGGATCGAGACGCAGATCGGGACCTACGCGCTGCAGTGCACGGAGGCGTTCGCGGACGCAGAGCGCGGCGGCGACCTCGAAACCTCCCGCGACCTGTATCGGAATCTGCTGACCCTCCCGGTCGCCCACTCGATGACGGAGGCTGACCAGCGGCGAGTCGTCACGGCGCTGGAGGATTCGCTCGGCGAGCACCTGTGATCCGGTCAGGCGTTTCGGACCTGTGAGCGATAGAGGTCGGCGTAGATCCCGCCGCCCTCGATCAGTTCGTCGTGCGTCCCGCACTCGGCGAGCGCACCGTCGTCCATCACGTAAATCCGGTCGGCGTCCCGGATCGTCGACAGCCGGTGGGCGACGACGAACGTGAATCGGTCGCGTTCCATCGACTCGATGCTGGTGTGGACGCGCTCCTCTAGCGTCGCGTCCAAGTCGCTGGTGGCCTCGTCCAGGATCAGGATGTCGGCATCTTTCAGCAGCGCGCGCGCGATGGCGATCCGCTGGCGCTGCCCGCCGGACAGACGGACGCCGTCGTCGCCCAGCACCGTGTCGTACCCGTCGGGGAGGTCGTCGAGGAACTCCGTCACCTGGGCAATCTCACACGCCCGCTCGATCTCCGCTCGGTCGGCCAACCTGTTCCCGACGGTGACGTTTCGCCGGAGCGTATCGTCGAAGATGTACGGGTCCTGGCGCACTACCGCGACCGCCTCGCGCCACTCGCGGAGGGGGAAACGGTCGATCGGGGTTCCGTCGGCCTCGATCTGCCCCTCGACGGGGCCGTAAAGGCGAGCGAGAAGGGAGACGACCGTGGACTTCCCGGCGCCCGACGAGCCGACGAAGGCGACGAACTCGCCGCGGTCGACGGCCAGCGAGACGTCGCGGACGGTCCGCTCGGCGTCCTGGTATCCGAACGTGACGCCGTCGAACGCGATCCGTTCGATCCGGTCGGGGACCGGTTCGGCCCCGGACTGGGGCTCGCTCCGCTCGGACAGTTCGTCGATGAACGTCTGCGTCCGGACGAGGTGCGGGAGGTCCCCTTCGAGCTGATAGAGGTAGTTGTTCAGCGTGCTTGCTCGCGGTGCGAGCCGGAACATCGCGAACAGGAACACGCCCAGACTCGCCAGCGACAGCGACGCCACTCTGAGCGCCACGTAGATCAATAGGAAGACCACGATCGCGGTTGCGAGCTGGTAGAAGTTGTCGAGTATGGCCTGGTTTCGACGGAGCCGCACTCGCGCGCGCGTTCTGTCGCCCGTCGCGTCCCGGAACCGGTCGAACAGCTCACCTTTCAGCCCGAAGAGCTTGACGTCACGGATCCCCTGGGTCCCGGCCTGTGCGGCCGTCTGAACGGCCTCGTTCGCCTCCGCGACGCGGTCGCCGACCGAGTACCCCGACTCCAGGACCGTCCGGGAGAGTACGACGAAGGTCCCAAGGACGACGACCGACGCGACGGTCAGTTGCCACGCCATCACCAGCGCGACGAGGCCGTACATCGCGGTTAGAAAGCTCTGTTCGACGATCCTGACGACGCGTTCGATCGACCGCCCGGCGTAGGTCGCCTGCGTCACGATCGCGTTGAGGATGTCGTCGGACCCCTCCTCGTCGAAGTACCTCACTTCGGCGCCGAGTGCGTGGTCGAACGACTCGACCTGCAGGTGTCGGACGTACCTCGCCCGCAGCGCGGCCTTGAGCCACGCGACGAAGAAACTCGACGTGTACCGAACCGTCATCACGACCGCGACGCCGACGACGACGTACTCCAGCGTGAACGGGACGCCAGCCGTCTCGTAGACGGCGACGAACAACTCCAGATACTGTCCCTGTTCGCCGCCGCCATTCCCACGCGCCAGCCGGATGATCGGGTACAGGAAGCTCAGGCCGATCCCCTCCAGCAGCGCAGCGAACACGCTCAGCCCGATGATTCCGACGGTGAACACCGGCCGAAACCGCGCGACCCGGGCGAGCGCCCGAACCTTCTCGTCGATCGGAATTTCGTCGCTCATCGCTGGATCGACCCGCGCATGGGTGCTGTCCTGTACTCGCGAACGCCGGTATAAAACAGACGCGGTCGAATTATCGCCGGCTGAACTTACTCCACCGTCACGCTCTTGGCGAGGTTCCGCGGCTTGTCGATCGACCGCCCCAGCTTATCCGCTACATAGTACGACATTAGC